>Ga0070726_10000417_pt1 | contig 54068 bp, 48 predicted proteins | sample tdAd471_FD_67275 | JGI IMG/M metagenome (GOLD analysis project Ga0070726, IMG submission 67275) | Marine sediment microbial communities from the Atlantic coast under amendment with organic carbon and nitrate - tdAd47.1 | ecosystem: Environmental > Aquatic > Marine > Coastal > Sediment | place...
CCCATGGGGGTTGTGGACGGTATGGAGTTCCTCCTCGGCAAGATGAAGTCGACGAAGAACAACAACGACTTCTACGACACGATGAACCAGTAGCCGCGCGGCGGCCCCCGCCGCACGCAAACATCACGTTGAGGGCGGGCCCCGGGCCCGCTCTCGGCCTGTCCGGGAACCGGTTTCCCAACATCCTGCCCACGCGTGCGCCTCATGATTACAGAACTCGTCACAATCAACACCGATACCGCGCAGCCTCTCGATGGCGCCTGGTACGAACCCGACGGGGGCGCAACCGCCGGCACCATCCTGCTGTTCCACGGCAACACCATGAATTTCTACGTCGGTGCACCGCGGTTTCTGCCGCCGGCACTGACAGATCTCGGATTCGCCTGCCTGGCTTTCAACCGGCGCGGCCACGACATCCTGTCCAACCGCAACAGCCGAGCGGTGGAGGGGGCGGCGTTCCAGACCACCGCGGAGGCGATCGCCGACAATGAGTTCGCCGCGCGCTGGGTTGCGGACGCACGCGGATCCGTGACCGGGGCCGATGCCCCGGTCGTCATCGGGCACAGCAATGGCGGTTTTTTAGGGGTGCAGCATGTCGTACGTCACCCCGAAACCCCTGCGCTCGTGCTCCTTTCGGCCCATGCGGGCGGTAACGTTCAGGCGTCCCTGGCTCCCACGACGGGTCTGTTGGGCGGCGCGCGTACGGAGGAGTTCCGCGCCCAGGCCGAGGCGATGGTCGCCGAGGGCCGCGCCGATGAGCTGATGCTCGTACCCGGCTGGTGGTATGTCCTCACGGCGCGCAGCTACCTTGATCGCCTGACCACGATGCCCGACACGGTCGAAACCGCGCCGAAGATCAAATGCCCGACCCTGTATATTCGTGGCGATCAGGAGATACCCGCATCCTACCCGGCTGAGGATTTCGCCGCTGCGTCCGGCGGGTTGTGCGATGTCGAGATCGTCGAGGATTGCGATCATTATTACAACGACCGCGAGGACGCGATCACCGCACTGGTCGCCGACTGGTTGAATCGCACCCTGCTCGACGGATAGTCTCACATGGCTACGACGACGCCCTCCGGGAGGGGACGGCCCGGTGCGCGGAGACCCAGAATGAACGATGGATATGCAGAGACGACCGCCACGATCGCTGCCGAGACCGGCGAGCAGCTGATCGCCGGCGCGCGGGTGGCGGGCGACGACCTCTGGCTGCCGGCGGAAACTCTGCCGCAGGCGGTCGGCTGGACTCTCAAACCCGAGGGCCTGTGCCGGGACGAATTGTGCGTCCCCGTCCCGCGTGGCCGCGAGGACGCCTTCCGGCGCGGCGACCATGTCAACATCACCGCCTTCTGGCGCCTGACGGAACGGCCCTGGGCGCGGTCCGAGACGGGCGATCTCTGGGTCTTCGGCGCCAATGCGCGCGAACGGGCGGACGCGCTGCTGTCCCTCGACGCGCCGGACTTCGCGCTCCCCGATCTGGACGGCAAGCCCCACCGCCTGTCCGACTATCGCGGCAGGAAGATATATCTGGTCACCTGGGCGTCCTGGTGAGGCTGCCGCTACGACCTGCCCGTGTGGCAGGCACTGCATGAGAAACTCGGTGACCAGGGCCTGACAGTCATCACCGTGGCGATGGATGCCGATCCCGAGGCCGCGCGGCCCTTCATCGAAGACGCCGAACCGGCCCATCCCAGCCTGATCGACCGCGACCATGTCGTCGCCGGGTTGTTCAATATGGTGAACGTGCCCCAGGCCGTCTGGATCGATGAGGACGGACGCGTCGTCCGCCCTGTCGAGACGGCGGGTATGGGCGAGAATTTCCGCCACGGGCTGGACCGCGAGACCGGCGCGATGGCGCCCGAAGCCGTGGCGAAGAACGATGCTATCCGGAACACCTATCTCGCCGCCCTTCAGGACTGGGCCGAGAACGGATCGTCGAGCCGCCACGTCCTTGATCCGGCACAGGCCCGCGCCCGCGTGGCGCTGCCGGATGCGAACATCGAAGAGGCGCATGTTCATTTCCGCCTCGCCCAGGCGTTGTTGCGCCGGGGTCGGGCCGACGAAGCCGCAGCGCCGGTCGAACGTGCCCGGGAGCTACACCCGGGCTCCTGGTCGATCTGGCGCCAGACGGCCGCGAAAAATCCGCGCGGGCTTGCCACCCATCCCGAATTTTTCGCCCGCGTGGATGCAGCCCCGGTTGGTGGCTTTTATGCCCCGGTGGATATGGACGGCATGCCCGAGTGATCGGGTGCGATCTCTACGGAGTGCTAGCTGCAGGCGGAGACCTCATCCTGAGGAGGGCCGAAGGCCTGTCTCGAAGGATGGCGTAACGGATGCGCGGATCAAGCGTGCATGTGACGAATATGGGCCCCCTGCGCCAGGGTCAGCAGTTGGTACGCCGCTCTTCGGGCGTGAACGTGCCGACCGCGCGATCGCCCTCTGTCCGAACGTTCAGCGGTGTGCATTTGATGGCGCGGCGCGTCTCCTGCTGGATCAGTTGGAACAGCTGCGGCATGGTCTGGCCGCTGAGTTTCTGCAGAAGCGACCGCCCCACAGGGTCTTTGAACATCTTCTGCCAGAGGACCAGCTCCCGCTGGGAATGGATCGATGTCATAAGGTCGGCGATCTGCCCTGTCATGTCGAACTTCTCCATATGCTGCTCGATCATGGCGGCATACTCCGGCGATGCGTTCGCGGCGGGCGTGACCTTCAATCCCATGTCCCTGATCAGCTCGGTTGCGACCTGAGCGGCGGTGCGGTTCTGCGCCTGCAGCGTGCCTGGCCAGGATACTGAGGCGGCGATCAGAAACAGGCTTAGCGCGAAGATTCGGAGCGGCCGAATGTCCGGGGATTTGGAATTGCGCAATTTGTTCAAGGTATTTTCCTTATGCCATCAAAATCGTTGAGCCCGTGGTCCTGCGGCCGACCAGGTCGATATGCGCCTGGACCGTCTCCGACAGGGGGTAGCGCTGGTTGATCTCGATCTTCACCGTACCCGATGACACCACGTCGAACAGGTCGCCCGCACAGGCCAGCAGCTCGTCGCGCTCGGCAGTGAAATCAAACAGCATCGGCCGGGCCAGATAGATCGAACCATGCTCTGAAAGCTCGCCCGGCGCCACCGGATCGGGCGCACCCGACGCGTTGCCGAAGGTGATCAGGTAGCCCCGCCGCTGCAGGCACTTCATCGAGCCGCGCAGCGTGTCCTTGCCGACGCTGTCATAGACCACGGGCACGCCCGCGCCGTCGGTGATCTCCTGCACCCGTTCGACGAAATCCTCTTCGTTGTAGTTGATTGTGTGGTGGCAGCCATGGGCGCGGGCCAGCTCGGCCTTTTCCTCGCTGCCGACGGTGCCGATGACGGTCACCCCCAGATGGTTGAGCCACTGGCAGGCGATCAGGCCGACGCCGCCGGCGGCTGCGTGCCAAAGCACGGTCGAGCCCTTTTCTACCGGAAAGCAGGACTTGATCAGGAACTGCACGGTCATGCCCTTGAGCATCATCCCCGCGGCCTGCTCGTCACTGATCGCGTCGGGGAGTTTGACGGCGATCTTCGCCGGCATCACGCGCTCCTCGGAATAGGCACCCAGCGGCAGATCGGCGTAGCCGACCCGGTCGCCGACGGCGAGGTCGCTCACCCCGTCGCCGACGGCGACGATCTCGCCCGCGCCCTCGAGGCCCAGCCCGTTCGGCATCGGCACGGGGCGTGCGCCCGAACGCAGATAGATGTCGATAAAGTTGAGGCCGGCCGCCGTGTGCTTCACCCGGATCTCGCCGGGGCCGGGGTCGCCGACCTCGACCTCTTCCCACTTCATCACTTCCGGCCCGCCGGCCTCATAAAAACGGATTGCGTGGACCATGTGTCTTCCCCTGAGAAATGCTTCGTTATGTGCGTGTTGGCGTGTTCGTGTCGGCGCGAGCCTATCGGCTGAACAAATCACCTTCAAGATCAAGGCCTTCGAGATTCAGTAATCGGCGTTTGGTCTCGACCCCGCCGCGCCCGGAATAGCCGCCGATGCCGCCGCCCGCCGCCACAATCCGGTGACATGGCACGATGATCGGAATCGGGTTTTTACCGCAGGCCGTGCCGACCGCGCGCGCCGACGAGCCGATCTCGCCGGCCAGGTCGCCATAGGTGCGCAGGGCACCCGACGGGATCGCGGACATCGCCGCCCAGACCTTTTTCTGATGATCGGTGCCGTCAGGTGCAAGCGGCAGTGCGAACGCGGTCAGCCGCCCGGCGAAATATTCCGTGAGCTGGTTCGCCGCGTCCTGCAGGACCGGCGTGGACGGCGCGGTGGCGGCCGCGTTCGTCCAGTTCAGTTTCGTGATCGCGCCGTCGGTTTCCGTGACCCGGATGCGGCCGACGGGGGATTCCAGGACGCAGGCCGCGTTCATGCCGACAGTTCTTTCGTGAGCGCCGCCGGGTCTGTGATCGGCAGGGAGCAGACCGGCCCCCGGCAGACATAGGCGGTGGCCTTGCCGTCAACCTGGGTTTTGCCTGTCGCCGGGTGGCCGTCGGGCAGCGCCGTGCCCGGGCCGGTCACCGCGACGATCCGGTCGGCCACAGCACCCTGGTAGGCCGCCGCGCGGAGCGCCGCTGTCTCGGCTGCGTCGCCGTCGCCGATGATTGCGACCTGTATCGCGCCCGCGAGCAGGCCCGATGCGCGCAGCAGCGTGCCGTAACCGAACGGGTTGTTCTCGATTTCGCCGGCGAAGGCATCGACGATCCCGCTTGCCCGGTCGCGATAGACCGCATTGCCGGTCAGGTAGAACATCCGCGTCAGTGCCACCGCCAGCAGGCCGTTGCCTGCCGGCGTGGCGCTGTCGAACCCGGTGCGGGTCCGGGTGATAACGTCGGTGGCGCGGTCCGAGGTGAAAAAACACGCCCCGTCGGGTGATGCGAAATGTCCCTCGATATAGGCCGCCAGCCCGCCCGCATCGTCGAGTAGTTCGGGTGCGCCGGTGGCCTCATACAGCGCCAGCGCGCCGGTCATCAGCGCGGCGTAATCGTCGAGGGTCGCCAGGTGCCGGGCCTCGCCGTTGCGCCAGCTGTGGGACAGCTCGATCATGTTGTCCGGCCCGGTGGCGCTGAGTTTCTCGCGCACGAACCGGTAGGCGTTGCGCGCCGCCTCCAGCCAGTTCGGCCGGGCGAAGGCCATCGCCGCCTCGACCAGCCCGGCGATCATCAGCCCGTTCCAGTCGGTCAGGATCTTGTCGTCGAGGGCGGGGCGAATGCGCGGCGTGCGGACTTCGAACAGCTTGGCGCGGGCGGCGGCCAGGCGCGCCTCTGCGTCGGCGTCTTTGAGTTCGGGATCGCGGGTCCGGTTGAGGATGTTGTGGCCGTCCCAGTTGCCGTCGGGCCGCACGTCATAGGCGTCCTTGAACATCGTGGAATCGTCGCCGAGCACCGCGTCTATTTCGGCCTCGCTCCAGACATAGAACTTGCCCTCCACCCCTTCGGAATCCGCATCCAGGGTGGCGTAGAAACCACCGTCGGGATGGGTCATCTCGCGCGAAAGCCAGTCGATAGTTTCCTCGACGCGCTGGGCGTAGAGCGGGCCCTCGGTGCCGCGCCAGGCCTGCGTATAGAGCGTCAGCAGCTGGGCATTGTCGTAGAGCATTTTCTCGAAATGGGGGGCCAGCCAGGCGGCGTCGGTCGAGTAGCGGGCGAAGCCGCCGCCGAGATGGTCATAGATGCCGCCCTGGGCCATGCGGTCGAGGGTGAGGGTCACGGCGTCGCGCGCGACCGCGCCGCCATGGGTCCACATCAGCTGCAGCACGCCGCATTGGGGGAATTTCGGCGCGGTGCCGAAGCCGCCATGGCGCGGGTCGACCTGCTGCGCCATTGCGTCGGCGAAGGCTGTGATCGCCTCCAGCCCCGGGGCGGTGCCCGGCTGCAGGCCTGCCATCTCGCCGAGCGCCTGAAGGATGGCCGCGGTGTTGGTCTGCACCTTGTCCTGCTCGACCCGGTAGATCTTGTGGATATGTTCCAGCAGGTCGGGGAAGCCCGGCCGGCCGAACCCGGCGCGGGGCGGAAAATAGGTCCCGCCCCAGAAGGGTTTGCCCTCCGGCGTGCAAAACATGGTCAGCGGCCAGCCCCCCTGCTCGCCCATCAGCGACAGCGCGCCCTGGTAGATCGCGTCCAGGTCCGGGCGCTCCTCGCGGTCGACCTTGATGTTGATGAACAGCTCGTTCATCACCGCGGCGGTCGCATCGTCCTCGAAACTTTCATGGGCCATGACATGGCACCAGTGACAGGCGGCGTAGCCGATCGACAGCAGGATCGGCTTTTGCTCGTCGCGCGCCCGCGCGAGTGCCGCGTCGCCCCACGGATACCAGTGGACGGGATTGTCTGCGTGTTGCAGAAGATACGGACTGGTCTCGTTCGCCAGCATGTTTTGCGATGTCGTAGCGGACATGGGTGGCGGTCTCTGGCTCATTGGTGCGGGGATCGGGGCGCGAACGGACGGAATGGCAACCTACAATGTGTGCCCGCCCCGCGCATAGGCAAGGCGGGTTGCAGGCAAGCGGAGGCAGCGGATTATGAAAGTCACCATCAATATCGATTGCACACCCGAGGAGGCGCGCAGCTTCATGGGCCTGCCCGACATCTCCGCGGCCCAGCAGGCCGTGGTCGAGGAGTGGCAGAAGCAGGCCATGGAGGCGATGGCGACAATGGACCCGCAAAGCCTGTTCAAGGCCTGGGTGCCCGCCGGGGGTGAGGGTTGGGAGCAGTTCCAGAACGCCTTCTGGTCGTCGATGACCAACCCGGGCGCCACGGGCAAAAAGTAACCCGGCCTTGGCGGTTCGCGCAGACACCATCTACGCATTGTCGAGCGGCGCCGGCCTCGCCGGGGTCTCGGTCGTGCGCGTCTCGGGGCCCGATGCGGACGCGGTGTTGGCCGCGCTTGGCGTCTCGCCGCTCCCTGAGGCACGCTATGCTGCGCTGCACAAATTACGGCGGGATGTCGATATGGGCGACGACGAGCCGCCGCTCGACCAGGCGCTGGTCCTGCGGTTTCCCGCGCCCGGCAGCTTCACCGGCGAGGCTGTCGCGGAGTTGCACGTCCACGGCGGCCGGGCTGTCCTCGCGGCGGTGTTCGACGCCATATCCGGCACCGGCCTGGCGCGCCATGCGGAGCCGGGCGAATTCACCCGCCGCGCGTTTGAGAACGGCAAGCTCGACCTGACTGCCGCCGAGGGCCTGGCTGACCTCGTGGCGGCCCAGACCGACGCGCAGCGGCGCCTGGCCCTGCGCCAGTATGACGGGGCGCTGGCTGATCTCTACGAGGGGTGGCGGGCCCGCCTGATCGATCTGATGGGCTATGCCGAGGCAGAGATCGACTTCTCCGACGAGGAACTCCCCGCGGGGCTGAAGGCCGGCACGGAAGCGCGCATCGCTGCGCTCAATGCCGAGCTGGCACAACATATAGTAGGTGCGGATCGGGGGGAGCATATACGTAGCGGCTTTCCGATCGTGATCCTGGGCGCGCCGAACGTCGGAAAATCGAGCATTCTCAACCACTTGGCGCAACGTGACGCGGCGATTGTGTCCGAAGTCGCGGGCACGACGCGCGATGTTATCGAGGTGCAGCTTAATCTCGGCGGATATGCGGTCACCCTGTCGGATACCGCGGGCATCCGCGCGGCGTCGGACGCGATCGAGGCCGAGGGCGTACGCCGTGCCGAACAGCGCGCCGCGGATGCCGCCCTGCGCCTTGTGGTGCTCGACGCCACCGTTGGTACCGTGCCCGGGAAAGTCCGCGCCCTGATCGCCGGGGACTGCCTTGTGGTGGCGAACAAGGGCGATCTTTTGAACGGCAAGTACACCGCGCCGGATCTCCCGCACGGTGTCGTGCCGGTTCTCGTCTCGGCGGAGACCGGTGACGGACTCGACGGGCTGCTTGCGCGCCTGACGGACTATGTGCGTGACCGGCTGGATGCCTCCGGCGCACCCTTGCCGACCCGCCAGCGCCATCGCGAGGCGCTCGCTGAAGCGAATGCGGCGCTGGCGAATGTGCCCGATGCCGCCTATCCGGAACTCGCCGCCGAGGATGTGCGCGTCGCGCTGCGGGCGCTCGGACGGATCACGGGCCGGGTCGATATCGACGAGATCCTGGACACGGTTTTCCGTGATTTCTGTATTGGCAAGTAGGCTTACCATGGGCCGATTGTTTCACGTGAAACATCGGATTCCGGGGCCTCCAGGCGGTCATACGCGTGATCTTTTGACAGGTACGACAACAGGGCCTACATAGCGCGCGCAATGGACATCGTGAAAACCACCTATGATGTGATCGTGATCGGCGGCGGCCATGCCGGCTGTGAGGCCGCGGCGGCGTCCGCCCGGGTCGGTGCATCCACGCTGCTGGTGACCCACAAGATCGAGACCATCGGCGAGATGTCCTGCAATCCCGCGATCGGCGGACTCGGCAAGGGGCACCTGGTGCGCGAGATCGACGCGCTCGACGGGATCATGGGCCGCGCCATCGACCGGGGCGGGATCCAGTTCCGCATGCTCAACCGCACGAAGGGCCCGGCCGTGTGGGGCCCGCGCGCCCAGGCAGACCGGAAGCTCTACCGGCAGGCGGTGCAGGATCTCCTGGCCGCACAGGCCAATCTCGAGATCCTTGGTGCGGCGGTCGACGATCTGACGCTCGATGCAGACGGTCGCGTGGCCGGCGTTGTCCTGTCGGACGGGCGCACGATCGCGGCCGGGTCCGTGGTGTTGACCACCGGGACCTTCCTGCGTGGCGTCATTCATATCGGTGAGACCCAGACGCCCGCCGGGCGGTTCGGGGAGGCGCCGTCGATGGGCCTTTCGAAGACCTTGGAATCTACCGGTTTCGCATTGGGGCGGCTGAAAACCGGCACCCCGCCGCGTCTCGACGGCCGCACGATTGAGTGGGATGGCCTCGACCGACAACCCGGCGACGACCCGCCGGTGCCATTCTCCTACATGACGCAAACAATCACCACGCCACAGATCGACTGCCACATCACCCACACGACGCCCGAGGCGCATGCGCTGATCCGTGCCAATCTGGACCGGGCACCGATCTATTCGGGGCAGATCGAGAGCGGGGGGCCGCGCTACTGTCCGTCGATTGAGGACAAGGTCGTTCGTTTCGCTGACAAGCAGCGGCACCAGATTTTTCTCGAGCCCGAGGGGCTGGACGACGACACGGTCTATCCGAACGGTATTTCCACATCACTGCCGGAAGACGTCCAGCTGGCCATGCTGAAGGCGATTCCGGGCCTTGAAAACGCGACGGTATTACGCCCCGGATACGCTATCGAATATGATTTCGTGGACCCCCGAGAATTAGGCACTACTTTGGAAACGAGGCGGATTTCCGGGCTGTTCATGGCCGGTCAGATCAATGGCACTACCGGCTATGAAGAGGCCGCAGGGCAGGGGCTCGTGGCCGGAATCAACGCCGCCCTGAAGGCCGCCGGCGGCGCGCGTCGGTTCCGTCCCGATCGCGCGCAATCCTATATCGGCGTCATGATCGATGACCTCGTGACACGTGGTGCGGACGAACCCTATCGGATGTTCACCTCACGGGCCGAGTATCGGCTCCTTCTTCGTGCGGACAATGCGGATCAACGCCTGACCCGTCTCGGCGTCGAGCTCGGCTGCGTGGGGTCGGCCCGGTCGGCGGTGTTCGAGGAGAAGGCGTCGGCCCTGGCTGCGGCCCGTGTCCAGCTTGAATCCGTCAACGCCACGCCCGATGCCCTTGCTCAGTACGGGATTCGGATCAACCGTGACGGGGTGCGCCGTACCGCATTCGACCTGTTGACCATGCCCGACACGAACTTCGAAACCGCGGTTGCGGTGTGGCCCGAGCTGTCGACAATCGCGGCGCCGGTCCGCGCGACCATGGAGATCGAGGCGAAGTATGCTCGCTATCTCGACCGGCAGGCCGCGGACGTCGCGGCGTATCAGCGTGACGAGGCGCTCCTGCTGCCGGGCGGTTTCGACTATCGGGGCGTGCCGGGGCTTTCGAATGAAATTTCGGAGAAGCTGGAGCGGCTGCGTCCTGAGACCCTGGGCCAGGCCGGCCGCATCCCCGGCGTGACGCCGGCGGCCCTCGTCGTCCTGTTGCGGCACATCAAGCGAGCCCGGCGCGCCGCGTAGTACACAATATATAGGGGTTGGAGCAGAACCCTATCCTTGTTATAGGGGGCGCATGAATATTGAGGCCCCTTTGTCCCGTGACGGGTTTGCCAACCTGGCGGCCGACCTGCTGAATGTTTCACGTGAAACATTCGGCACGCAAACGATGAAACGTCTCGACGTTTATGCCGAGACCCTTTGCGCCTGGCAGCCGCGAATAAATCTGGTCTCGAACAACTCCCTGGATGATCTGTGGCGCCGCCATTTCCTGGATTCCATTCAGCTCGCCCGGTGGGTGGCGCCGGATACGCGCGTCCTCGACATGGGCAGCGGGGCCGGGTTTCCGGGGTTGGCTCTGTCGATTGTAACCGACACAGCCGTGGTCCTGGCCGAATCCGATGCCCGCAAATGCGCCTTCCTGCGTGAGGTCCGCCGCCTGACGGATGCGAACGCCGTGATTGCAGAAGGCCGGATCGAAGATCTGCGCGCCGATGAAACCGCCGGCGTGCCGTTCGATATCGTCGTAGCGCGGGCGCTCGCGCCGCTCTCGGATCTCCTGGGCCATGCCGCCGGGCTCATGAAATCCGACGGATTTTGTCTTTTTCTCAAGGGCGCGCGGGTCGATCGCGAATTGACCGACGCGTCGGATGTCTGGAATATGCAAGTGGAACAACACCAAAGCCTGTCCGAGCCGGACGGCGCGGTGCTTCAGATAAGGAACCTGTCTCGTGTCTGATCACACTATCATCGACCGCACCGGCATCGACCGCTCCGGCATCGGGCCATTTATGCCCGAGGGCCCGGCGCGTGCCCGGGGCACCCGCACAATCGCCGTGGCAAATCAGAAGGGCGGCGTCGGCAAGACGACGACCGCGATCAACCTCGCGACCGGATTGGCCGCGTGCGGGCAGAGTGTCCTCGTGGTCGATCTCGACCCCCAGGGAAACGCATCCACCGGCCTCGGTGTTTCAGATTATGAAACAGACGTGTATGACGTCCTGATCGGCGGCGGCCGGTTCGACGATGTGATCTGCCGCACGGATATCCCGGGCCTCGACGTCGCGCCCGCGTCCGCGGATCTCGCCGGCGCGGAAATCGAGCTGATCGATATTGCGCATCGTGAAGCGCGTCTCCGCGAAACGCTGTCACCCGTCCTCGGCCGATACGATTATGTGCTGATCGATTGCCCGCCGGCCCTCGGCCTGCTCACCATCAACGCCCTGGTCGCGGCAGATTCGGTTCTCGTGCCGCTGCAGTGCGAGTATTTCGCGCTCGAGGGTATGACCCGGTTGATGAAGTCAATCGAGCGGATTCGCCGGGCCTACAACGAGAGCCTGAATATCCAGGGCATCGTGCTGACCATGTATGACAGCCGGAACAATCTCTGCCGCTCCGTCGAAGCCGACGTTCGGGCGCATTTTCACGACCGGGTCTACAAGACCGTCATTCCCCGCAATGTGCGCCTGTCCGAGGCGCCCTCCTACGGAAAGCCGGCCCTGGTTTATGACCTGGCCTGCTCCGGCGCTCAGGCCTATGCCCGGCTGGCGGCCGAACTCCTGCGCCGGGAGGGCATCGGGCCGATTGGGGAGGCCGCCGAATGAGCGAGCCCACCTCGCGTCCGCGCCTCGGCCGCGGCCTGTCGGCGCTCCTGGGTGACGACGGCGAAGACTATCAGGCGCTGGACAAGGCTAAACCGGCGCGTGAATTGCCCATCGAGCAGCTCCATCCGGGGCGGTTCCAGCCGCGCACGAATTTCGATGAAACCGAACTCGCATCGCTGGTCGAGTCCGTGCGTGAGAAGGGCATTCTCCAGCCCATCCTCGTGCGGCGTGATCCCGTACAGGAAGACTTGTATGAGATCATCGCCGGGGAGCGGCGTTGGCGGGCCGCGCAACGGGCAAAGCTGCACGAAGTGCCTGTTATCATCCGCGAGCTCGACGATCAGGCGGCGCTCGAAGTCGCCCTGATCGAGAATATCCAGCGTGAGGATCTCTCGCCGATCGAGGAGGCCGAGGGCTACCAGCGGCTGATGGATCATTTCTCCCACACCCAGGATGCACTGGCCAAGGCCGTGGGGAAGAGCCGCAGTCATATCGCCAACCTGTTGCGTTTACTCACCCTGCCTGACGAGGTCCGGCAGATGATTGATCGTGGTGAACTGACGGCCGGGCATGCACGCGCACTCGTGGGGCGTGAAGACGCCGTCGCCCTTGCCCGTCAGATCGCGCGTGATGGCATGACCGTCCGCGATATCGAGGGCCGGGTCAGCAAAAGCGCGAAAGGCAAGGCGTCAAAGAAATCACCGCCGGCCAAGAGCACCGACACGCTGGCGCTTGAGCGGGACCTGTCGGATGTGCTCGGACTGAAGGTGTCGATCAATCCGAAGGGTGGTGAGAATTCAGGCCGCGGTACGCTCGCGATTGAATTCAGCTCATTCGATCAGTTGGACGATGTCCTGCGTCGGCTCAACCGCGACGGCACCAAATAGACAGGCCATACTTCTTTAAATATCAACAGGTTACGGGTCTAACCGCGCCGCATGCTCGCGATGGCATACAACGTGCGGCCGCACGCGGCGTGCGCCGGGACGCCGGTCGTCTTGAGCACAAGTTCCGCCTCGCCGAGGCGTGCCAGGGCGAGCTCGAGCTGTCCCCGCGACCATGACCTGGCCTGGTGCTGGAACGGTCCCGACTGTTTCCAGAACACCGGCGGCCGAAGTTTCTTCGCTGCCTCTTCATAGCGGGTCCCGGATTCCATCTGTCCCGCGACCCGGTGAAGCCTTTGGAAATGGCGCTGGGTGGCACGGATCAGGCCGATCGGCTCACCGCCTTCGGCCCAAAACCGCTCGATGGCCCGGTCCAGCCGCCCGATATCGCCGCCCGCCGCCGCGAAGACCGTGTCATCCATGGTTGTGGCGCCGATATCCCCGACCGCGGCCAGAACATCGGCTTCCGTGGCGGTCTGGCCCGGCCCCACGAACAGCACCAGCTTCTCGATTTCGCGGCGATTAGATAGCCGGTCGTCACCGAGAAAGCTGGTCAGGGTGCGAAGCGCGTCGGGATCGATCCCGATGTCGGCTTCGGTTAGCAAACTCCGGGCGAGCCGCGCGCGGGCTTCCTCGTCATCGGCATAACAGGGCAGGGCGGCACAATCGTCGCGTTTCTCGCAGAGCTTCCGAAGGCTGGACCGGCCCGTAAGCGCCCCCGCCTCGATCAGCGCCACAGCGTTCATGTCGGCCTCGGCGCCGGCGTCCAGGGCGCTTTCGAGACTTTTGGTCAGCCCGTCCGTTGCATCACGGATCGTCACGAGGCGCCGGTCACCGCCAAATGACAGGGCGAGCAGTTCGTCGGCAAGCCGGGTTGGTGTCTCCGTAATGGCCGCCCCGGTGAGCTCGGCGGCCCGGAATGGATCGCCCGGGTCGTCCAGAATACAACGCGCCAGGCTATCGCAATGCTCGCGCACCAGACCGGCGTTGGGGCCATACACAAGTATCGCGGAAATACCCGGCTCCGGGTTTGCGACAAACCCCGCAACACGTCCGGCGGAGACCTTCATCGTTGGGCGGGTGCCGTTGTCTGGATGCTGGTCCGCGACAGGTAGATCGCCAGCCGGTCGACGATCGCGTCGGCGACGTCCCGCGCCCCTCTGCGGCGCGCGTCCTTTTCGGCGGCAAGCGTCGCGAAGTCGGACACCAGAATGTCGAAGCCGTTGACCGACCGGATATCACCAGACAACAGGGATTCGCTCTGACCGATTTGGGTCAGAGTGAACTGGGCGGTGATAATCAGGTTTGCGCGGGTTGCGCTCGCATCACGGCGAACGGCGAGGCCTTGCCTTGATTCGGATACCGTAACATTAACGACGTAAAGCGGCTCCGGCGGCGGTCGCGGCGTTAGTCGGTTCGTCAATTCGATGCGTATGAGCTGGCCGAGGCGGTCCGCGATGGGCGGCACGGTGACTCGGCTGAGCAGGTCTTCGGTCGCGGTGCCCCGGTCCTGATTGCCATAAAGCGGCTCGAACCCGCAGGCAGTCAGGCCCAGCAGGGCCATGACGAGAAGGGCGTGCAACCTAGACAACAAAGTTGACCAGCTTGTTGGGCACATAAATGACCTTTCTTACGTCACTGTCACCAATCGAATCTGCCACGTTCTGGACGGCCCGGGCGGCGGTTTCCGCCGCCGCCTGATCTGCGCCAGCGGCAAGATCAACCGTACCGCGCAGCTTCCCGTTGACCTGAATCGCCAATGTCACGCTGTCGGCAACGAGGAGCGATGTGTCTGCAGCCGGCCATCCTTCGTCGCAAAGAAGTGTCTCCCGGCCTAGGGCCGTCCACATTTCTTCAGCCAGGTGGGGCATCATGGGCCCGATCAACCGGACAATTGTTTCGAGTGCTTCGCGCAATACGGACCCGGAAACCTCGGCCTTTTTCATTGCGGCGGAGATCACGTTGACCAATTCGTAAAGATGGGCGACCGCGCGGTTATAGTGGAACCGTTCCAGATCATCGGTAACGTCGAAGATGGCTTGATGCACCGCGCGCCGCAGCGCCGCCGATGCCGCGTCCCCGTCGGCGGGAATTGTCCCCGGCGCCGGGAGGCCGTCGATATTGTCGAGAATGATGCGAGAAACCCGGTTTACGAACCGGAAAGCGCCCTGGACGCCCGCGTCGGTCCACTCCATGTCGCGGTCCGGCGGGCTGTCCGACAGGATGAACCAGCGCGCCGTATCGGCGCCGTAAGCGGCGATAACGTCGGTCGGGTCGATCGTGTTTTTCTTCGACTTCGACATTTTCTCGATGCGCCCGACCGTCACCGGGGCGCCGTTGTCGGCCCGCACAAATCCGCCGTCTTCCGTTTCGGACACACGCTGAGGCTCAAGCCACTCGCCCGCGTCGTCGCGATAGGTCGCATGGTTGACCATGCCTTGGGTGAACAATCCGGCGAACGGTTCATCGAGCTTGAGATGGCCGGTCTCACGCATCGCGCGCATGAAAAAACGGGAATAGAGGAGATGCAGAATCGCATGCTCGATCCCGCCGATATACTGGTCGACGGGCAGCCAGTATTCACCATCCTCTCGCGTGACGGGCTCGTCCGCGCCCGGAGAGCAGAATCGCGCGAAATACCAGGACGAATCCATGAACGTGTCGAAGGTGTCGGTGTCCCGCTCGGCGGGCTTGCCGCAGGTGGGGCAGTCGACATGCTTCCAGGTTGGGTGCCGGTCAAGCGGATTTCCGGGCGATTTGAAATCGATGTCTTCGGGCAGCACGATCGGCAGCGATTCCTTGGAAACGGGCACGACGCCGCAGTCGGCGCAATGCACGACCGGAATCGGGCAGCCCCAATAGCGCTGGCGTGAGACCAGCCAGTCCCGCAGACGATAGTTGACGGTCCCCTCGCCCTGGCCCGCTTCTGCCAGGCGATCGATGACCGTTCGCTTGCCGGTCTCTACATCCAGCCCATCGAGAAAGTCGGAATTCGCAAGCATCCCGTCGTCGGTGAATGCGTCATTCCCGACGTCGAACGTGCCGGGGTCGGCCTCTTCAGGAATGACAACCGGCAAAACAGGCAGATCATAGGCGTGTGCGAAATCAAGATCGCGCTGGTCATGCGCCGGACAGCCGAAGATCGCGCCGGTCCCGTATCCCATAAGCACGAAATTCGCGATATAGACCGGCAGCTCGACGCCGTCCGCGAACGGATGTTTGACCGTGAGTCCGGTATCGTAGCCCCGTTTTTCGGCCGTCTGGATCGCCTCTTCGCTGGTGCCGAGCTGGCGGCATTCCTCGATGAAGGCTGCCGCCTTGAGGTCGTTGCGCGCGACATCTTCGGCAAGCGGGTGATCGGCTGCGATGGCGCAAAAACTCGCGCCGAAAATTGTATCCGGTCGTGTGGTGTAGACGCGCAACGGCGTGTCCCGCGCGTCGGTAAAAGCGAAATCGATATACGCTCCTTCCGAACGGCCGATCCAGTTTTCCTGCATCGCGCGGACCTTGGGCGGCCAGCGGTCTAGCGTTTCGAGTGCCGACAGGAGCTCTTCGCTGAATCCGGTGATGCGGCAGAACCATTGCGACAGGCGGCGCCGTTCGATCGGCGCGCCCGAGCGCCAGCCTTTCCCATCGATCACCTGCTCATTCGCCAGCACCGTATGGTCGACCGGGTCCCAATTCACCCAGCCATCCTGGCGATAGACGAGATCCTTTGCGAGGAAATCGATGAACATTGCCTGCTCATGCCGGTAATAGGACGGGTCGCAGGTCGCGAACTCGCGGCTCCAATCGATCGACAGCCCCATCGCCTGAAGCTGGTCGCGCATGGTCGAGATGTTCTCATAGGTCCAGGACGCCGGGTGGACCCCCTTCTCCATCGCCGCATTTTCCGCGGGCAGCCCGAACGCATCCCATCCCATCGGGTGCAGGACATTGAAACCCTGCGCGCGCTTGTAGCGGGCCACGACATCGCCGAGCGTATAGCAGCGCAGATGTCCCATATGGATGCGCCCCGACGGGTAGGGGAACATCTCAAGGACATAGTATTTCGGTTTTGCCGGGTCGGCCTCGACTGCGAACGTGCCGCGTTCGGTCCAGGTCGCCTGCCATTTTTGCTCGGCTTCACGAAAATTATAGCGTTGTGACATGGCCGGAAACCTTCTCGGCGCCTGATGTGATCAGACGCGGCGGCTCAAAAAATTGGTGTCGGATAGCAGGACCGAACGGCGATCGACTCCGTTAGCCATCCGGTTGGGAAATTCGAAGCTCGCGCGCGCGCGAAAGAATTGCATTTTCGAGACTGGTCGACGTGTTTTTGCCGGTGGTTGCGTCCAGCCACCCGGCCGCGCCGTCCCGCTTCTGGCGGAACACGGAGACCCGGACACCGTCGGACCGGAGCTCCCGGCCCAGGATGAACACGGTGACCTTGAACCGTTCTTCCGGGCTTTCCGGCGGCGCATACCAGTCCGTGATGATGACGCCGCCAAACGGATCGGCCGATGACAGCGGCAGGAACGAAAGCGTGTCGAGCGATGCCCGCCAGAGGAAGCCGTTTACGCCGATACCCGAATTTGCGGGCTCGTCGCTGCCACCACCAAGCAGGTTGATGTCGCCGAACAGCTTGCCGCCGCTCTTGCGATCCTTGTCCTCGAAGTCATCGGCGTCGGCGCGTTCTGATTCAATGCCAGAGCATGCCGTCAGACCCATCAGGAGGAGGGCGGCGGCAACGCGCAAAGTGTGTTTGGTGCTCATGGCTTGAACCCGATATGAAGCTGTCCCCGACATTCCATGGCGCCAGGAAACCAAGTGCCGAATCATTAGCAGAGATTCAGGCACAAAAAAACAGGGCGACAGAAATCTGCCGCCCTGCTTTCTCGTCAAGCTGTAAAGAAGCTTAGAAGACGAAACGGTTGACGAGCAGGAAGCCCTTACCGTCGTTGTCGGTCGTACCGCCAACACCGGCCGCCGTCGTCGCATTGTCCACGTTATTGAACGTGAGCTCTGCACGAAGCGCCCAGCCCGGAGCCACTGCATAACCGGCACCCAGACCATAACGGTTGATCTCGGTCTCGCGAGCACCAGCCGGGGACGTGTTGGTGTTGTCCTTCTCACCGGCGAGGTACCAGGCGCTGACGCCCCACGGGCCGGCCTGATAGCCGACACCGACGCTCCACTGGTTACCCGAGTCCGCACCGGCAGCCGTCTGGGCCGCGGTCAGGAACGTGTCGCCATAGTCGCGATAGTGTGCACCGACCGTGAAGCCAGCGAAGTCGACCTTACCGCCGATGCCCCAGATGTCGAGGTCTTCACCAGTGGTGGGCGCAAAGGCCTGCGGGTTGGCGACTTCGTCGTCACCATGTTCCCAACCAACCGAGACGCCAACACCAACTTCGTCGAACTTGCCGACATAGTTGGCCGACAGACCGATGACGTTTTCGAAATCACCGTCGGCATCGGAGTCAGCAACTGCGCCGCCGCCCGAAGCTGCACCCGAATCCGGGGTCCAGGAAGCACCGATCTGGAAGCCCGAGAAACGCGGCGAGAAGTAGGTCGCCTTCGTGGCATCCGAAGTCGTGAGGACCTGCCAGTCCGCACGGGACTGCAGATTGTCCGTACCGTTACCACCGAACACGGTGTTCAGGTCGCCCAGACCACCGAACGGTCCGCCCGCACCCTTGGTCGCGTTCCACGCGCCAAGCTGCATACGGTTCGTTGCGTCGTCCTGGTCGCCCAGCTCGATCCGGCCCCAGGCATCGCTGTCCAGGAAGGCCCAAGCTTCGTCTGCGGCCGTCGCGTCGGCTGCACCGGCATTCAGCTCGATGTTGACGCCATACTTGATGCCATTGTCGGCAGTGGCCGAAGCACCGATGTGGATCTCGGATTCACTGACGGTGAAACCATAACCACGACCGTTGTTGTTCGAGACGTCTTCGTCTTTGATGTAAGCGGAGAACCAAAAGACACCGCCGAGGGTTACGTTCATGGCGTCCTTCGAACCCACCGTGCCGGCACTTGCCGGAGCGGCGAGAAGCGAAGCACCCACCAGAGCCGTTGTGGCTAGTAGAGTTTTCTTCATTAATCCAACCTCCAAATTCATGGACTTGCGTCCGCGATAGGCCCCAAGGGCCTGTTCAGCTTCGACACAACTGGCGTTTTCGCGGACGCCAGACACTTGTTACGAAGCCTTGAGACGGATAAAACTCCGGAAGTCCGGGACTTGCAACGAATTCCGTGATTATTCCGCAACGAATTCCATCGATTGTTGCAAATTGACAACAGTCGATAAGCGCCTTGAATCGTTGAGATTGTCGATCCGCCTGCCTGATCTTTGATCAGCCGCGTGGTGTGGGGGCAGGATGTTGGGGTCCCGGCCCGGGAAGGGGCCAAACATAGCGATTTGGCCGCTGGCGGCCGGCCTGTCTGCGGCGCAGCTTTATTATGCGGGCGCGATCACCCGCATTGAGGCCAGGTCCTGAATCAACTTAGCGCGTGCGGCCGCCTCGAGACCCGGGAACGCCGCGGCGAACTCGTCGCCGGAGAATTGGCCGGCCTCGACGATCCAGGCAACAGGATCGACGATGTCATTGGGGATGGGCACCTGTCCCTTGGCGCTCTCCAATAGTGCTTTGCCGTCCTGATGCACGATCTTGAGGCTTTTCACGGAGACCTCGAAGCGGTCTTCGCCATTTTCGGCCAACGCATCACCGGGTAAATCGAACCCGCCGCGGTGATAGTGGAACGCCGCGTGCATCGGCGCGATCGTGGCCTTGAAGGCCTCGCTCTTGCCGATCCGGGCGACCGCATCGATGAGGTTGTCGATCCAGGCGTCTTGCGCGTCGTCGCCCGTGCCCCGCAGCGGGATATTGGACCGCACGGCCGGGTCAGCGAGCGAATGCTCAAACAAGAGTGTCAACACGTCGATCCCGATGACATGGGTGACGCCGAGGGACAGGTGGATGCAGCCTTCGCTCGAGGCGAGCGCATCATGATACTGGCCGCGCGGGATATAGAGGATGTCGCCAGGACGCAGGGTCACCTGTTCGAGCAGGTCGCCGCGATGCTGCGCGTTGAAGGCGTCGTCGACATTCTTGTACGCATCATTGGCGATGGGGTTTTCGAGGCGCCCTTCGTAGATGTTCCAGACCTTCTCGCCCGCGACATGCAGGGCGAACACCTCATGGGTGTCGAAATGGGTCGGGAACGCCTGGTGGGTGTCCCAGGAACAATAAAGGTTGCTCTGAACCTTCGCGCCGAGGCGTCGTTCGAGTGCGTCGGTGGTGGCGACCAAACCCGGCGTGAGCGTGTCGATGTCGTTGGCCACGATCGAGGCGCCGCGCCGCAGCCAGCTTTTGACCTTCTCGGAATCCGGCTGCATCGTCTGCTGGTTGTTGCGGTCGATGGCCGGGCGGCAGTATTTCTCGACCGGGACTGGCTCGGTGTCGAGATAGAGCTTCAGATTGCTGGGGCTCCAGATTGCCGTCATGTTGAGGATCTCGCTCAACGCGTCCCACGTCATGACGTCGTGGAGCTTGTCCGGCGTCGATGCCGGAATGTGCAGCGGCTTTCGATCGTGATATTCGGCGAAGAACGCGTCTTCGCCGATGGGTGCGATCAGGTCCGCGAATGTTTCGATTCGTTTTCCCATGGCACCATTATAATACGGGGCGGAGTACAATACGACGGGGCGCGCGCAAACATCGCGGCCACGGAATGGAGAATTGGGTGTCGATCGAAGCGGATATTGCACAGCGGCTGAAAGAGGTCCGCGGGCGTATCGATGCCGCCGCCGCGCGGGCGGCGCGCGAACCTGAAGATGTGACGCTCATCGCCATCAGCAAGACCCAGCCCGACGCGCGGATCGAGGCGGCGCTCGCGGCCGGCCAGCGGGTGTTCGGCGAGAATCGGGTGCAGGAGGCGGAGGCCCACTGGGCGGCGCGGCGCGAAAGCGTCGATGACCTGGAGCTCCACCTGGTCGGGCCGCTGCAGACCAACAAGGTGCGCGACGCCGTCGCCCTGTTCGATGTGATCCAGACCGTCGACCGGCCCAAGCTGGCCGAGCATCTGGCGCGGGAGTTTGCCCGCGCCGGCACCCCGCGCCGCTGCTTCATTCAGGTCAACACCGGCGAGGAGCCCCAGAAGGCCGGGGTTGTCCCTGCGGAGGCCGATGGCTTTATCGCGGCATGCCGGGCGCTTGAGTTGCCGGTCGAGGGCCTGATGTGTATCCCGCCGGCCGACGAGCCCGCGCCGCCCCATTTCGCGCTGCTGGGCGAGATCGCCGCGCGCAACGGCCTGGCGGGGTTGAGCATGGGCATGTCCGCCGATTTCGAGGCGGCGGCCGAGCTGGGCGCGACCCATGTGCGTGTCGGCACCGGCGTGTTCGGCCCGCGGGTCACGCAGCCTTAGCGGGCGCGGATATCGATCATCATGTCCGGGGTGAGGCGCGGCGCCAGCGCCAGCAACCTGTCGCGCGGCAGGGCCACGCAGCCCTCGGTTTCGCCCAGGCCCGGCGATGCGCAATGCAGGAAGATCGCGCTGCCCAGCCCGGCGACGGGCGGGGCGTCGTTATGCCCGAGGATCACCAGCAGATCGTAGAGCCCGTCGTCGCGCCACATGTTCTCTGCCGATGCGCCATACGGCAGGGGGACCGGGCGGTTGTAGGCCGGGTCGGCCGGGTCGTCGCACCAGCCGTCGTCTTTTCCGATGGGGGTTGCGGGCAACAGCGTGCCGGGCAGGGAGAGCCGGTCGGCGCGGTAGCGGATCTCGCGCAGGGCGAACCGCCCGGCGGGTGTCGCGCCGTCGCCCTCGCGCTTGTCCGGGCTCACGCCGGCGCGACCGAGCGCGCATTCATGGGTTTCACCGAACAGCTTGAGCGTGCCGCGATGCCCGTGTTTGGGCGTGACCAGAATATCCATGGCGGGAGTCTAGACCGGACGCGGCCGGGCCGCGAGCCGGGTGGCTGCCGGGTGGGCTAGGAGGGGCCGTTCAGCGCGGATTCGTGGCGCGCCCGGGTCAGCGCTTCGTACTTGGACAACGCGTCCAGCATGGCGTTCCCGACCCACGGCTTGGGCCCACCGATTTCCGGCGCGGCGCCGCTTTGCAGGGCCTGATTCATGGTTTGCGCGTCGCGCAGGGCCTCGTTGACCCAGTTTGTCGGCAACGCACGCTGGGCCTCGACCGTGTTCGGCGCGGGGGCGGTTTGCGGCCCGTTATTTATCGCTTGATCAATAACGGCGGGTTTCACGGCCTCAGGCGGCGTCGCGACGGGCGGTGCCAGAGATACGGGTGCGGCGCGCAGGCTGGCGAGCGCGGGCGGGCCGGCCAGGACGATGCCGGTCTCGGCATGTCCGCCGGCGTCGGCCTGCTCATGAATACTGGGCCCATCGTTCGGCGGGTCGTTGACCCCATCATTGGCCGGGCCGGCCTGCAGGGGCGCGAGGTCCGGATCGTCGGTGAACATGGCCAGCGCGTGGCCGAGAAGATCGTCGCCCGAGGCCTGCTCCAGGATGACGTTCGCGGAGGCCGACGCAAACCCGATCGGGCCGCCGAACAGGCCGCCGCCGATCAGCCGCGCCGACGGGCTGATCTCGTCGCCGGTGATCTCGCGATACAGGTTCGATACCAGCGGGATGTGCTGCAGCGGGTTGATGACATCGAGCAGGGTCGAGAAGAAGCCGTCTTCTTCGCCCTGGGCCGCGCCGCCGGATTCATCGCGCGCATACGCGCCCACTTCAAGCGTGGGGTCGTGGAAGCCGAGCATGGCCTCGGTGCGTGCGGTGGGGTCGATCAGACTCATGTCCCGATCGACGTTGCAAGCCCGGGGCCATCCGCGGGCTTTCTGCTGATTTAAAAGATCAATGAAAATCAGATGGTTGCGGCACCGTGGATGTTGGCCATCCCCGTCGGCCCGGCATTATTTGCCGGGTGGCGTGAACATATGGCCCGCGCGGGCCTTCTTCGTCGCCAGGTAGAACTCATTGTGCTGGTTCGACGGGAAGCTGTGTTCGACCCGCTCGACGACGTCGATCTGCCATTCGCGCAGCGCCGCGACCTTGTCGGGGTTGTTGGTGAGCAGGCGCACGGCCGCGACCCCAAGCTGGTGCAGCATTTCGGCCGCCGGCCGGTACAGCCGCTCATCGGCCTCGAAGCCGAGCTGCTGGTTGGCGTCGATCGTGTCGAAGCCCTGATCCTGCAGCGTGTAGGCGCGCAGCTTGTTGACCAGCCCGATCCCCCGGCCCTCCTGGGCCAGATACAGGACCATGCCGCCGCCCTGCTTGCCGATCTCCTGGATGGCCCCGCGCAGCTGGTCGCCGCAATCACAGCGCAGACTTCCCAGCAGATCGCCGGTGAAGCATTCGGAATGGAGGCGCACGAGGACAGGCGCGGCGGTGTCGGGCGCGCCGATCACGATGGCCAAATGCTCGCGGCCGCCGTCACTTGGGCGGAAGGCGACGATCTCCACATTCTCGTTGGTGTCGAGCGGCACCCGCGCCGCGCCGACGCGCTGGAGCGTGCGCGCCTCGATCTCCTGATAGTTGCGCACATGTTCGAGCTCGACCATGAGCAGGGATTCGGATTCGGCCCAGGACGGCAGATACTCAAGCCGCTCGGTCGGCACCGGGGCCACCACGGCCGCGGGCAGCAGGCCGGCGAGCTTGAGCAATTCGATGGCGCCGATTTCATTTGCACCGGGGCGGGTGGCCGGGTCGACCTGGGCGATGGAGACGGCGGACACGGGCCGGTCGGATTGCGGGCCCGCCGGGTCGGCCATAATCCGAACCGTCTCGGCGGTCATGCCCTCGGCGAGCGACACGCGGACCGCGCCATCGGGATTGTCGGTCAGCCCCAGCACGGCGGCGCGCCGCCCCGTCAGAAGCAGGGAAGACGAGGCCTTCGAGAGACCGGCGATGCGCGCCAGCTGGCTCGCCGACACGCCCTCGGCCGGGTGGACCAGCAGGGCCTGGTCCAGCCCCAACAGGATGATGGTCGCGCCCCGGCGCAGATCGGAGATTGCGCGTTCGACGGGCTGGAGCGTGTTGGGAAGCTGCTGCATCACGGGTTCTGCTGGACAGGGTCTGCTGGTTCGAGGTGTGGCGGAATATGCGCCAACGATGATCCGGCGGCAATACGGGCGCCGAACTTGTCTCGGCATACGAACCGGGGACCGGTTCAGCCCTGTAAACGCCCGCGCTCTCTCGAATGTGATCGATCGTGAGGCCCCGGATAGGGGGGGCACCTCTTGCAATGGCCCCCCGAGACGCTACGTCTTTGGCAACGCAAAAGGGGGCTGTCATGGCGAAAGCAATCTGGAACAACATCGTCCTTGCCGAAAGCGACACATACGAGACCGTCGAAGGGAATATCTATTTCCCGATGGACTCGCTGAACCGCGAATATTTCAAGGAAAGCGCCACGACCACGGGCTGCCCCTGGAAGGGCACGGCGAAATACCTTTCGGTTGATATCGAAGGCGCGGTCAACGCCGACGCGGCATGGTATTATCCCGATCCGAAATCGGCCGCGGAAAACATCCGCGACCACGTCGCCTTCTGGCGCGGCGTTCAGGTGAGTGCATAAACAATGGCGGTTCTGGCAATGACCAATGCGGTGGAAACCAAGGCAGCGAACGGCAAGAAGATCCTGCTGATCGACGACGACGACGCGCTGCGCGATTCCCTCTCGGAGCAGCTGCGCCTGCACGAGGAATTCGTTACCACGGAGGCCACGAACGCGGCCGAGGCGCTGGAGGTGACGAAGGACGAATATTTCGATGCCGTGCTCCTCGATGTCGGCCTGCCCGACATGGACGGGCGCGAAGTGTGCCGCCTGCTGCGGCGCAACGGCGTGAAGTCGCCCATCATCATGCTGACCGGCCACGACACGGACGCGGACCAGATCCTCGGTCTTGACGCGGGTGCGAACGACTACATCGCCAAGCCGTTCCGGCTGAATGTTCTGCTCGCCCGGCTGCGCGCGCAACTGCGCCAGCACGAGCAGAGCGAAGACGCGGTCTTCAACATCGGCCCCTACACTTTCCAGCCGGCCCAGAAGATTCTGGTCGACGGCGAGCAGCGCAAGGTGCGGCTGACCGAGAAGGAAACGGCGATCCTCAAATATCTGTATCGCGCGGGCGACAAGGTCGTCAGCCGCGACACGTTGCTGGGCGAGGTCTGGGGCTACAATGCGGGGGTCACGACCCATACGCTCGAGACCCATGTCTATCGCCTGCGCCAGAAGATCGAGGCCGACCCGTCCAATGCGCGGATCCTGGTCACCGAGCCCGGCGGCTATCGCCTGGTCCCGTAAGGGTCAGACCGACGCGCCGCCGACCCTGGCCGCCCTGCCCCAGCTGCCCTGTCTAGCTGCCTGACCGCAGGTCGCGGATGCGCACCCCGAGATAGAGCGTGCCGACGATCGTCGCGCCCGCGATGGCCACGAAGGTGTAGGCGACGGTGATCCAGTCGCCGGTCAGCTCGAACATGCCCGCCGCGATCAGCGGCCCCGCGAGGATGCCCAGATAGCGTCCGGTCAGGACGACGGCGAACGCGTCGGTCCCGGCGCGATGGCCGCCGACCAGGGTCGACGGCAGCGCCCAGAGCGAGGTGGGCGTGAGGCCCGCCGCGATCCCCCAGACGACCAGGCTGGCGAGCCCGATGACGGCGTTGCCGGCAAACGGGATCATCGCCCAGCCGACGGCCTGGAGCGCCAGGGCGAAGGTCAGCAGCTTGATGACACCGACGCCGGTCTTCAGGATCATCCCGCCGATCAGCGAGAACACCAGCAGCACGATCACCGGGATCTGGTTGATCAGAACCGCGCCGTCGGCACTGAAGGCGCGGACATCCACGAGATAGACCGGCAGCCAGGTGAAGTAGCCCATGAACTGGGCCTGCCAGAGGAAGAACAGGGATGCCGCGACCCACAGGGCGCGGATCTCTTTTGATGTGAGGGGTGCCACGTCTTGTTTGGGTGGCGTCGAACCATCCGCGCTGGCGGGCGCTGCGCGTATGTGTGCGACGCCCGGCACACTGCCACGCCGGACGATCCACCAGGTCCACAGGGCCACCGCGACGGTGGCCGCCGCGCCGAACCACCAGACCGGCTGCCAGATGTCGATGGCGACCGAGGGCTGGGCGACGATGTTGGCGACCAGCTGGCCGACGGGAATCCAGGTCGCCTGGGCGGCGATCACGATGGGCAGGTGGCCGGGCCCCGCGCTCATGTTGGCAAACGCCGGCATGCACACGGCCAGCACGGCCGCGCCGAAGCCCTCGATCAGGCGGGAGGTCAGCATCACCGTGCCGCTCTCGGGGAACGCCAGCCCCAGGGCCGTGCCCGCGAGCATCAGGCCGAAGGCCGCCATCAGGTAACGCTGGGCGCCGTCGCGCCGGATCGCGCGGCCGACCCGCACGCTGATCAGCATGCCGGCGATGGCGAAGATCGACATGAACCCGCCGGCGACGATGGTGTTGTAGCCGTACAGGTCGAACATCACCGGCAGGACCGGCGGCACCTTGAACTGGAAGTAGGCGGCGACGAAGCCCAGCACGACGCCGTAGGACACGCCGGTCCAGTTGGTCTGCGCGGTCTGGGTAGCGGGATTGGACATGGGGTTCTCTGGGGTGACGAACTCTGGAGGGCCGGGATGATGTCGCGGGGTCGTGATCCTTACAAGTGCAGGTTTTCGGGCGCCGAAAAACCCTCCCCCCGCTATATCGTTCCGGCATTACGCACAGCGCCGGAAATCGGGCATTCTTCAGAACGATGTATTCTGTTTTGACATATTGTCCGAATGGCGCGGCCGCATGAGCGACACCGCAACAGTCGAAGTTCGCTTCTGGGGCGTGCGCGGTTCCATCGCGTGCCCCGGCCCCGAGATGAACGTCTATGGCGGCAACACATCGTGTGTTGAAGTCACGTGCGGCGATCCCGGGGATGGCGGCGGGCGGATCATCCTCGATGCCGGCACCGGCATCCGCCCGCTCGGCAATGCGCTCTTGAAAGACGGCGCGCCGGTGGATGCGGACCTCCTGCTCAGCCACACCCATATCGATCACATCGTCGGCATGCCGTTTTTCGGGCCGGCCTATTGCGCGGACAGCAAGCTGCGCATGTGGGCCGGGCATCTGCAGCCCGAGCGCCAGCTGGCGGACGTGCTGTGCGCGATGATGGCCGACCCGCTGTTTCCGATCCCCATGGACGTGATGGCGGCCGACAAGTCCTTCCATGATTTCCGCGCCGGCGAGACGTTCGAGGTGGCGTGCGGCGCCACCGTGCGGACCTGCCCGCTGAACCATCCGAACGGGGCCACCGGTTACCGGATCGAACAGCATGGGCGGGCGGTCTGCTATGTCACCGACACCGAACATGTCGAGGGCACCCATGACGAGCATATCCTGGAACTGATCCAGGGGGCCGACCTGTTCATCTACGACACGACCTATACGGATGCGGAATATCCCGCCCATGTGGGCTGGGGCCATTCGACCTGGCAGGAGGGCGCGGCGCTGGCCGCGCGCGCGAATGTCGGGACCTATGTGCCGTTCCATCACGACCCGTCCCATGACGACAGCGTGATGGCGCAGATCGAAGTCGAGGCGAAAGCGCGGTTCGAGAACACCGTGGTGGCGCGCGAAGGGCTGACGCTGAAGTTTTAGCGTTTTCACGCGCACGCGCGGCATACACGGGCCGGTCACGTGTCTTTGACGGGAAATTCCCGATGGCGACCGCCATATCAGGTGTTGCACCTGGGCATGTAACCATCAGCACCTGAATGACGGGCAAAAGTCATGACCGCGCAATCCGACAAATCGTCAGACAATCTGATCGCGCGCGTGCTCACCGCATTGCGTGGCGGCACCGCGCCGGTGCTGCCCCAGCGGGTGCGCGAGGATGTCGCGCGCCAGCAGGACCGCTCGGAGCAGATCATCTCGGTCGTGCAGATCGTGATCGTACTTTTGTTCGGCGGGCTGTTCGTGATCGCACCGGGCGGTGGCGGCGACCTCGCCTTCGAGCTCACACCCTGGGCGCTGGGCGGGTATCTGGTGTTTTCCGTCGCGCGATTCTGGGCCAGTTGCAAGACGCGCCTGCCGGGCTGGTTCCTGACCCTGTCGGTGGTTGCGGACATGGCGCTGCTGATGGTCCTGATCTGGAGTTTCCACCGCACCTATCAGCAACCGCCGTCCTTCTATCTGAAGGCCCCGACGCTGCTTTATGTGTTCATCTTCATCGCGCTGCGCGCGCTGCGGTTCGATGCGCGCTATGTGCTGCTGGCGGGCCTCACCGCCATCGCCGGCTGGTCCCTGCTGGTGCTCTATGCCGCCGCGTTCGAGACCGGCGAGATGACTCTGACCCGCAACTATGTGGAATACATGACCGGGAACACGATCCTGCTGGGGGCCGAACTCGACAAGCTGCTCACCATCGCGATCGTCACGGCGGTCCTGGCGGCGGCGGTTTTGCGGGCCCGCCAGATGTTGTTCACCGCCGTGTCCGAAGGCTCGGCCAAGCGTGACCTCTCGCGCTTCTTCGACACCTATGTGGCCGACCGGATCACCGGCAGCGAGCATGAACTGCGCGCGGGCGAGGGCCAGCACCGCAGCGCGGCCGTCGTATTCTTCGACATCCGGGGCTTCACCGGATTGTCCGATCACCTCGATGCCGGCGGGCTCGTGCAGCTGCTGTCGGAGTACCAGTCACGGATCGTGCCGATCGTGCAGGACAATGGCGGCGTCATCGACAAGTTCCTGGGCGACGGGGTGATGGCCACCTTCGGCGCGGTGGAGCCGAACAAGACCTACGCCGCCGACGCGCTGCGGGCGATCGAGGCGGCGGTCGCGGCGATCGAGACGTGGAACCGCAAGCTCGTGGCCGCGGGCAAGCCGGCGCTGGACGTGAACGCGGCCGCCGCATCGGGCGATCTGATTTTCGCCGCCGTGGGCGACGAGAACCGGCTCGAATACACGGTCATTGGCGACACGGTGAACCTGGCCGCGAAGCTGGAGAAACACACCAAGCGTGAGGGCGCGTGCGCCGTGGTGACGACGGACGTCTACGACCTGGCACTGGAACAGGGGTTCACGCCGAAGATGGACGGCGAGCGGCGTATCGGCCGCGCGGTCGAGGGTGTCGCCGGCCATGTGGACCTGGTGGCGCTGGGCCGTAAGCGGCAGGTCTAGGCTGCCCGCTCACGCCTATAGAGCCCTTCTATCGGATCCCTCCTACTTGTAGGGGTCGGCCGCGTCGCGCAGGCCGTCGCCGAGGAAGTTGAACGCCAGGATCGTCAGGATCACCGGGATCATCGGCGCCATCAGCCACGGGTAGAGCACCACCACCTGGATGTTCTGGGCCTCGTTCAGGAGCACGCCCCAGCTGGTCACCGGTGGGCGCAGGCCCAGGCCGAGGAAGCTGAGCGCGGTCTCGCCGAGGATCATCTCCGGGATCGCGAGGCTGGCCGAGGCGATCAGATGGCTGGCGAAGCTGGGCACCAGGTGGCGCCCGATGATGCGCTTGGTGCTGGCCCCCATCAGGTTGGCCGCGATGGCGAAATCCTCTTCGCGTAACGACAGCAGCTTGGAGCGCACGGCGCGGGCAAGCGACGGCCAGTCGAGCATGGCCAGGATCAGGGTGATCCCGAAATAGATCACGATCGGCGACCATTTGGCCGGCAGGGACGCCGACAGGGCCATCCACAGCGGCAGGCGCGGGAATGATTTGAGCACCTCGATCAGCCGCTGGACGCCGTTGTCGACCCAGCCGCCGTAGAAGCCGGCCACACCGCCGATGATGATGCCCAGACCGAAGCTCAGCACGATCCCGATCAGGCCGATGGACAGTGAGATCCGCGAGCCGTAGATGATGCGCGAGAGCATGTCGCGGCCCAGCCGGTCGGTGCCCAGAAGGAACACCGGCGCGCGGCGGCTCTCGGGGCAAAACAGGTGGAAGTCGCCCTTGAACAGGCCCCAGAATTCATACTCCGAGCCCGGATAGCCGCCCGAGCAGAAGAAGCGAATGCGGTGCACCTTGTTGGTGTCGACGGTGTAGATCTTCTGCAGGGTCTCGGGGTCTCGCCTGGCGTTGTAGCCATAAACGAACGGGCCGACGAGCTTGCCCTCGTGGAACAGATGGACGGCCTGGGGCGGCGCGTACACGTTGCGCACGTCGCGGTGCTGCAGCTCATAAGGTGCGAACACCTCGGCGAAGGCGGCGACCAGATACAGGAAGATCAGGAAGAAGCCCGCCGCGACCGCGATCTTGTGGCGCTTGAGCTTCCACCACATGAGCTTCCACTGGGAGGCCATGTAGTATTTTTCCTGCTCCGCCGTGAGCACGACTTCGACGTCCGCATTGAAGGGCTCGTCGGATACGAAATGGGGAATCGGGTCGTTGGGCTTTTCGTTGCCGGGTTCGTTGTTCCCGGGCGAACCGCCGTTGGGGGTGTCTGCGCTCATCGCGTGGCCCCCCCGCTGAGCCGGATTCGCGGATCCAGCGCCGCCAGGGCGAGATCGGACAGGAGGGTGCCGATCACGACCAGGAGTGCCAGGAACATCAGGAAGGAGCCGGCGAGGAACATGTCCTGGGCGCGCAGCGCGTCGAGCAGCATGCGGCCTGTGATATCCAGGTTGAGCACCACGGCGACGACCGCCGAGCCCGAAATCACCTCGGGCAGGATCGAGCCGATATCCGCGATGAACGGGTTGAGCGCCATGCGCAACGGGTATTTCCAGAGCAGCTTGCGCGGCGCCAGCCCCTTGGCCCGGCCGGTGACCACATATTGTTTCTGGAGCTCATCGAGCAGGTTCGCGCGCAGGCGCCGGATCATGCCCGCGGTGCCCGACGTACCGATGACGATCACGGGAATCCAAAGATGTTCGAGCACGGACAACATCTTGTCGAGGGTCCAGGGCGCGTTGCGGTACTTGTCGTCCATGATGCCGCCGATGGACGTGTCGAACCACTGGTTGGCGAAGTACATCAGCACCAGCGCCAGCAGGAAGTTGGGCGTCGCCAGGCCGAGATAGCCGATCAGCGTGGCGACATGGTCGGACACGGAGTATTGGCGGGTGGCGACATAGGTGCCGATGACGAAGCTGACGATCCAGATGAAGGCGATGGTCGAGAAGGTCACGACGAAGGTCAGCAGGATCCGCTGGCCGATCAGCTCGGAGACGGGCCGGTTGTGTTCGAACGACCAGCCGAAATCACCCTGGAGCAACCCGAACAGCCAGGAGAAATATTGTTCGACCGGCGACTTGTCGAGGCCGTAGGCCCGGCGCAGCGCCTCAATCTGGTTCTGGTCCACCGCCTCGCCACGCGAGGCCATCTCCGCGATCAGGGTCTCGAGATAGTCGCCCGGCGGCAACTGGATGATGACGAACACGATCGCGGAGACCGCGAGCAGTGTCGGGATCATCAGAAGCAATCGGTGAACGATGTAGCGGAACATGATCGATCTCGAGTTCTAGAACGCGGTCTTAGGGGCGTTCGAAGTAAAAGGTGTCGGGCAGGTAGATGCCGAAATGGGCGCCCGGGTCCCATGCGTAGATCGCGTCGTCAGGCACGTTCCGCAGCGCGTTCATCACCACCACGGGCTGCTTGGTGCAGCAGACGACGCCGATGGTGAATGTCTCATCGGCGTTGATTTGCAGAATCCGCTCCCAGATTTCGGTGCGCGCGGCGTCAGATGTTGCGGACTGCCAGCGGCGGAACAGGTCGAACAATTCCTGGGCCGCGGGCATGTCGATCGCGTCACCGGCCTGGCCCTCGGTCTGAAAATACTGACCCCATTTCGGCCATTGATACTGATCCTGCCGGGTCGGCACGAATTCCTCGGGGCTCATATTCGCGGTGACGATGCCGTTGTTCACCCCGAACCAGACACCCATCATGGTCTCGCCCGCGAAAACCCGGTTGCGGAAGACCTCACGCTGGGACGGGCGGGTGAATATCTTCACGCCGATGTCGAGCCAGGAATCATGGATCAGCTCGAGCACGTCGGTCTGTTCGGTCTCCTCGCCCGCCGTCTCGACGACGATCTCGAGCCGTCGTCCGTCGGGCAGCAGGCGCACGCCATCCTTGTCGCGTTTCTCGAGGCCGATCCCGTCGAGCAGAGCATTGGCGCGGTCGAGATCGAAGCCGGCCCATTTGGTCTGGAATTCCTCACGGAACAGGGGGCTTTGCGGCAGCACCGTGTTGTTCGCGGGCTGGGCGAGGCCGAAATAGATCACCTCGTTGATCTCTTCGCGGTCGACGGCGAGGCTCAGCGCATGGCGGAAATCGCGGTTGCGGAAGATCGCGCGCCAGCCCGGGTCGGCGATGTGCAGGTTGGGATACAGCGCGATCCGCGCGCCCAGGGAGGTGTCCCACAACAGGGTTCGGAAGCCCTCCTTCTTCTCCGACTGCTTCAGGAAAGTGAAGTGGCTCATGAACAGGTTGCGGGCCTGCAGATCGATCTCGCCGGCGCTCGCCTTGGCGGGGATCAGCTTGCCGTCGGAGATGTTCATCAGGACCCGGTCGATATAGGGCAGCTGATTGCCGGCTGCGTCGACCCGGTGGAAATAGGGATTGCGGACGAATACGAACTGCTGTGCGGGGGGGCGGATCGTGTTGAACCAGGGCTGCAGGGTGGGCAGCGCAGGGTTGTCCATGTCGTAGAGATTGTCCTGGCTGTTGTGCAGGGGCCCCCAGCCGCGCATGCGGCGCTTCTTGATCCGCGTGGCGAGCTCTTCGGGCGCGGCGTAGGATTTGTGGAACTGTTTCAGATAGTGCGCGGGCCGATAGATGAAGGGCGGACGCGGGCCGGCGAGCGCGGGCAGGAAAAACGGGTTCGGCTTCGACCAGCTGAAGCGGATGGTGTGTTCGTCGAGGATCTCGACGTTGGGCACCTCGCCGTCGACCTTCAGCAGGATCGGCGGGCCGAGCGGCGACAGGTCGGGGTTGTTGGCCATGTCCTCCCACCAATAACGGAAATCCTCGGTGGTGAAGGGGTGGCCGTCGGACCATTTGTGGCCCCGGCGCAGCTTGAAGGTGAAAACCTTGTCGTCGACCGTCTCGAAGGATTCGAGGATATCGGGGACCAGATTATAGCCGCTGTCATAGCCGACGAGCCGGGCATAGCCGTAGACGGTCATGAGGCGGGTATCGCGTGAACGCGCCATCGCGATCCGCAAATCGCCGCCATAGGCGCCCGGGCCGGTCTCGATGACCCGCGGCGGCTGGGGCAAACGCTGGTCGACCGGCGGCAGCTTGCCGTCGGCCACCTCGGCCGCGAGCATCGGAGATTGCCCGAAGTCGGCTGACGCGAGCGACGGCAACAGGGTGAGCGCGACAATCGCGGCGGCAGGGGCGAAATACTTCAGACGCATCATGCGACCTCCGGCAGGGCGCCGCGCGCGGGGTCGGCGCGGACGAAATGCCCGTCCTCCAGCTCGACGAGCCGGGGCTGGGACTGGTTGTCGATGGTGAACGGGGCGGGCCATTGGGCGGGGTCCGACGCGCGATCCTCCATCAGGTCGTCGAGGTTGAGCCGGTTCTCGAGGCTCGGCTCGGGCACGGCGGACAGCAGCGCCTGGGTGTAGGGGTGCGCGGGATTGCGGAACAGGGCCTTGCTCGGCGCCATCTCGACGAGGCGACCGGCGCACATCACCGCGATCCGGTCGGCGATGTAGTCGACGACGGCGAGGTTGTGGCTGATGAACAGGTAGGTCAGCCCCAGGGCCGACTGCAAATCCTTCAGCAGGTTCAGAATCTGCGCCTGGATCGACACGTCGAGGGCGCTGACCGGCTCGTCGCAGATCAGCAGGTCGGGCTTCAGGGCCAGCGCCCGGGCGATGCCGATGCGTTGCCGCTGGCCGCCGGAGAAGCTGTGGGGGTAGCGGTTGAGGAAGCGCGGGTCGAGGCCGACCAGGCGCATCAGCTCGCGCACCGTGTCGGCGCGGGTCTCCGCCGTGCCGATATCATGGATCACCAGCGGCTCGGCGATGATCTCGAACACGGTCATGCGGGGGTTCAGGGAGCCGAAGGGGTCCTGGAAGATGAATTGAACCCGGCGGCGGAAATCCTTGAGCTCGCGCCCCTTCAGGGCCAGGACGTCGACCGGTTGTCCGCCATCATGGAAGGTGACGGTGCCGGTGTCGGTGGCGAGCGCGCGCATGATCAGCTTCGACGTCGTGGTCTTGCCGCAGCCGGACTCGCCGACCAGGCCAAGGCATTCGCCGCGCGCGATCTCGAAGCTGACATCGTCCACCGCGAGGACGGAGCGCGCCTCTTGGGAGCCGAAATAGCTGCCCTTGCGGATTGTGAAGCTCTTGGAGATGCCGTCGACCTTGAGCAGCGGTGTGCCCGCCGCCGCCTGGGGTGCGCGGCCGGCCTCGGGCTTGATCAGCTCGCCGGTGTCGGCCTTGATCTCGCGCAGGGGCACGAGCCGCTCGCCCTCGGCCAGGCCGAAGCGCGGCACGGCATTGAGCAGCGCCTTGAGATAGGGGTGCCCGGGGTTGCGGTAGATATCCTCGACCGAGCCGCTCTCCATCACCTTGCCGCGGAACATCACCACGACTTCCTCGGCGACGTTGGCGACCACACCGAGATCATGGGTGATCATCAGGACCGCCATGTCGAGTTCCGACTGCAGATCCTTGATCAGTTTCAGGATTTGCGCCTGGATCGTCACGTCCAGCGCGGTGGTGGGCTCGTCGGCGATCAGCAGCGCCGGGCGGCAGACCAGCGCCATCGCGATCATCGCGCGCTGCCGCAGCCCGCCCGAGAGCTCGAACGGATAGGTTTTCAGCGCACGCGGCGGGTCGGGGAAGCCGACCAGGCGCAGCATGTCGGCCGCCAGCTCTTTGCCGGTCTGCTTGTCCACGTCGCGGTGCAGGTGCAGCGCCTCGGTGATCTGGTCGCCGACGGTGTGCAGCGGCGACAGGGAGGTCATCGGTTCCTGGAAGATCATCGACACCCGCCCGCCGCGGATCGCGCGCATCGCCCGGCCGTCGCGCTCCAGCTTGGCCAGGTCGACCGGGGTGCCGTCGCCGCGCGGATCGGTGAACAGGATTTCGCCGCCGGCGATGCTGCCGATGTTCGGCAGGATTCCCATGATGGCTTGGCTGCACACCGACTTGCCGGAGCCGGATTCACCGACCAGCGCCGTGGTGCCGCCCTGACGGACCCGGAAGGACACGCCGTCGACGGCGCGGATCTCGTCACCATGCACGGTGAAATCGACCTTGAGGTCGCGGACGGTCAGGAGGTCGGTCATCGTCGCCAATCCGCGGGGTTGCCCCAGCCGGTCAGGGCCGCGGGCGTGGGGTCATGGTCCGGGACGATCGCGCCCAGGCCGAGGGCCGCGAAGTTGCGGGCGGTGGCATCGGTGAGTTCGATGTCGCAGCTGCGCGCGGCCTCGAAGGCGGCGCGGCAGACGGTGTCAAAGTCTTCGAGTGCGGAGTTCAGGGCGATGGTTCCGGTCTGTGCGCGCAGCTTGAGCTGCATCCAGCCGGCCTCGCGGTCGCGTCGGGTCGAGAAATACGACAATCTCGCGTCCGTGAGGTCCTGCCACGCAATGCGTGTGGCCCCGGGTCCCTCGGTTGAAATACCGGCGGCATCGACATGCACGGTAATCGCGCGGTGGCGCCAGGTGCGCAGGCCGAAGACGGCGAACAGCGCCGCGGGGATTGCGAAGATCAGGGTCATGACGGGGCCGAAATCGACGACAGCCAGCGGCACCAGGCAACAGAAGAGCCCGATGCCGGCGCGCAGCAAATCCGCGTTCAGGGCGCGGGGGGAGTAGCGGTGGCTGGTCATGAAATCGAGAATACCTCGGTGGCGGATTGCCAGACTACCGCAGGGTGGCCCCGGGTGCGGTTCACAAATTCCGCCACAAAACTGAACATCGCGTCGTTCATGTCGGCGTGATGGGTCATCAGGCCCGTCGCTTCATCCGCCTCGGCTCCGCCCGCGCGCCGTGCGGACAGGTGGTCCAGCGTGTCACTGAGAATATTGTCCGCCCCCAAAAAACCGCGCGCCACGCCAGTGCGCTTGCCCCGCCAGTCGATCACATCAAGATGAACATTATTTAGACGCATCTCACCGAAAATGGTTACGCGCGTGCGTGCCCCGATCATGCTCAGCCCCCGAATGCCGATCTCCGGCAAGAAGGGAACAAGGTGGGGCGCGATTCTATTCCATGGCGGGACCAAGACGGGCAGGTGGTTTGCGAAGCGTTCGAGTGCCTGACCGCCCATCGCCAGGTCGGCGATCACATATTCGGCCGGGCGGCTGTCGTCGAGCTCGATCTTGCGGTCGTCGCCGGATGCGAAATTCTTGTGCGAGTAGCCATGTTGCAGGACCGAAACGTCCCTCTCGGCACGGAGGCGGTCGCGCAGGCCGCCCGTCGCGGTGGCGGGGATGACGGCGAGGGCGAGAGGAATGTCGAGGCCGGCGCGCAATTCCAGCAACCGGTCGAGAGCCGGGGTGTGGTCTGCCGCATCGTCGTCGCGCCACCAGAAGGTCGCCGTACGGCTGTCCGCGGCCCACGCGTCGAGTTCGCCCATCAGGGCGTCCCACGCCGCATCCGGCATGTTTGAGCGATCAGGCATTGCCAAGGCCATGGGTTTGTACACACTCCCTGCGCGTCCGGACCCCCCAATCCGGACCTTCTCCCAGCACCAAGACTAAACGGTTCGGATGGCGGGAGTAACCCGGATTTCGGGGAATTTCGCGGCGGATGGGGGCAGATTGGGCATCACAATGGCGATTTAGCGCTGTTCCAGTGCCGATTTGAGGATCGTGGCGCTGTTCCGGGCGCCGGCGAGGCCGAGCCCGGCCGCCGGCGCCCGGGCGCTTGTGTCGGCCCGGGCGACCGCACGGTCCACCGCGGCGGCGACCGCCGTGGCGTTTACGGCATCGGCTTCGATGATCTCCAGCGCGCCGCGATCGGCCAGCAGGCGGCAGCGCAGGGTCTGCTCGCTTTCCAGTCCGCCGGCATAGGGGATACAGACCGCTGGGGTGCGGGCGGCCAGTATCTCCATCACCGTGTTGTAGCCGCCTTGCGAGACCGACAGCCGGCAATTGGCGAGGAGCTGGGGAAAATCGGGCCGCGACCGCTCGACCACGACCCCGTCGGGGGCCGTGTCGCGATAGGCCGCGAACGCCGCTGTGGGCAAATTGTGGCCGATCAGGACCCGCCAGGGCGCGTCGGACAGGGACGACAATGCGCGCGCGCCGATCGCGGCCTCGAGCATGTCGTCGCTGACCGCGCCGCCGCCCGTGGAGACGATCACCTCGCCCGCGCCGGGCCCGGCCTCGTCGCGGGCGGGTGCCGGGTCGACCACGTAGCCGGTGTAGCGGGAGAGATCCGCGATCTCGGACATGCGCGCGAAGGTCTCATCGAAGGCAATAAAGCCTGGATCGCCATGGATAAGGACCAGATCGAAATAGTTGCGGGTCCGCGTCACCATCTCGTCGACGCGCCCTGGCTTGTCCGGCTCGACCAGGATGTCGCGGACGGACGAGACGATCAGGGGCCGGTCCGAACCCCGGGCCCGTGCCGCCTCGATCAGGGGCTCGATCTCGAAACGCATCTGGCGGCGGCCGAACGGGTACATCTCGATCAGGATGATGTCGGGCGCTTCAGCGGCGAAAATCTCAAGCAGACGATCGCGGCGCTTGTCCTTCCACGCATCGTCGATCTGCTTGTCATGCTCATCGACCAGCACCTTGAAGAACTTGTCGGTGGCACGGGTCGGCGGCAACTGGGCGAAGCGCGCCGCGCCGGGATCGAAGCCGGGCACGTGGGTGCCGCCGGACACGAGCAGGGTCTCGAATCCGCCGGCCTCGAGCGCGCGCGCGAGTGTGCCGGCGCGCATCAGGTGGCCGATGCCAAGCAGATGCTGCACGTAGAACAGAATTTTCGGACGTGCGGTCAAGCGCCGGACCCGGGCGCTGCGTCGCCCTTAAGTGCTACGTTGAGGCGGTCGATCTCGACGCTGCCGTCGGGTCCGGCGCGGAAGATCTGCGCCTTGCGCCGGGACATCTCGTCGGGAGCCTCACCGGTCAGATCCCAGCCGGTGGCGAGCGCATACACGGTGCGGATGACGCCGCGATGGGTCACGACAATGCGCGGGTTCGGGTCGGCCGCGATGTCGGCGATGGCATCGCTGACGCGCGGGAGCATGTCCTGGCGGCTCTCGCCGCCCTCGGGTCGGTGGTCACCGCGGTGGGCGTCGTCGCCGAGTTCGGCCTCCATCTCGTGCAGGTTACGGCCTTCCCAGATGCCCCAGTGTTTCTCGACCAGGCGCGCATCGAACGTGACAGGGCCGAGCCCGGGGTTGTTGGCCTTGAGAATCTCGGCAGTCTCGCGGCAGCGGACCAGCGGGCTCGCGACGATGGGCAGGTCGGCAAGCTCAGCGGGCATCCGCCAGGCGGCGACCATGGCGCGGCCATCGTCATTGAGGGTGATGTCGCGGCGGCCCTGCATCCGTCGTTCGACGTTCCATTCCGTCAGGCCATGGCGGAGGAAAATGAGCTTGGTCATGGCTTGGGTCATGCGGTGGGCCGGGCAATGGAGACGGTGTTGAGCGTGGAATCGAGCATGGCGGCCGCGGTCGGGAGGTCGAACTTCGCGCGCACCCGCCGCGCGGCGGCTGCGCCCATTCTTGTGCGTAATTCAGAATCGTCAATCAAACGCTGGACGGCCTTCGCGAAGGCGTCCGCGTCGTCCGCGGCCGGCAACAGGCCGGTGATGCCGGACCCGATGATATCGGGCACCCCGCGTGTTTTGCCGGCCACCACGGGCAGGCCGGCCGCCTGGGCTTCGAGCAGCGCGATGCCGAACGCTTCATCGACGGCCGGCCAGACGAGGATGTCGGCGCGCGCATAGGTTTCGGCGAGACGCTCAGCGGGCAGCGCGCCGAGCAGCGTGACGCGACCCGGTGCCGCAGCCGCAAGCATCGCCTCGATTTCCGTTCGCTGGGGGCCGTCGCCGGCGACGAGCAGCCGCCAGTTGTCACCGGAGAGCTTCGGGAGCGCGGCGGCGAGTTGTTCATACGAGCCCTGCTTGGCGCCGGCGCGCATCATGCCGACGGCCAGCAAAATCACCGTGTCGGGAGGCCAGCCGGTATCGCGCGCGATGCTGTCGCGCAGATTGCCGCGCCGGGCCAGCGCCGCGGTGAAGGGCGCGGCGTCGACGAACGGAAACATGCGCCGGTGCAAGACCGGCGGTGTCGCGAGCGGCTGCAGGCAGTCCCAGTCATCGCTGTTGAGCGTGAGGATCGCGTCGGCGCGCGCGATGGCCGCGTTGGCCCCGCGATAGCCGATGTCCCAGGGGCCGCCGGCGCGTTTGGGCGCCGAGGACGCCTCGGTGATGATGTAGGGAATGCCCAGGGCATCGGCGACGGCCGGGCCAATCCAGTCCGGCGCCTTGTGATAGACGTGATAGGTGAACCAGGCCTCGGGCCGGGCCTGGGGCGGGTGGTTTTCAAACCGCCGAATCAGGCGCTTGGCGAGCCTTTCCCCCAGCGACTTGAGCCGCGCCTGGCGCGCGGGATCGCCCGTCCCGTCGCGGCTGACGAAATGTGAGGCGAGCTCGGCCGTGTGGCCTGCCTGGCGGAGCGCCTGTAGCAACAGCCGCGCGAGATGCCGGTCTCCCGAAGGCACCGGATGGTCGGGCGGTTTCATGGGCGCATAAAATGCAACGCGCATGTCAGGCCGCCGCCACATTTGTTGTGGCGGGCGCGGATATGGTCGCGGCGCCGCGCAAATCACCGGCGATGGCATCGAGCCCCGCATTCATATCGAAGCGGGTGCGCACGGCACACGCACCGGCCGTGGCAATCTCCGCGCGGCGGCCGGGGTCGGTCGCCAGGGACAGAATGCCGTCCGCAAGTGCGGCGGGGTCGGCGGGCGGAACCAGAACACCGGTCTCGCCATGGGTGATCAGCTCCGGGATGCCGGCGGCGTCGGTGGCCACGCAGGCCACGCCCATGGACTGGGCCTCGAGCAGCACATTGGGCAGGCCGTCGCGGTCGCCGTCGGGTGCAACCTTGCTGGCCAACACGAACAAATCGGCCCGCGCGAGCAGGTCCCGCACATCTGTTTGCGGCCGTCGCCCCCGCCAGTCGATGCGGTCCGCGATCCCGAGAATCCGGGCCTGTCGCTCAAGGTCGGCGGACAGCGCACCGCCGCCGATATGTTCCAGCCGCCAGTCGAGATCGTCGGGAAGTCGCGCAAGCGCGTCGAGCAGATCGTCATAGCCCTTCTTGGCGACGAGGCGCCCGACCGATGCGATCCGCAGCGGGCCGCCCGAGTTGGCCGGCGTTCCCGATGACGGGAAGCGGGCGAAGTCGAGGCCGTGATAATGCAACCGCACCTTGGACGGGTCTGCGGCCGGGTCCGCGCCGGCGAGCGCCCGCAGCCGGTCGGCGCCGGCCTGCGTGCAGGTGGTGAGCCAGGCCGCGTCGGCGATCTTTTCCGAGATATCCCAGTCGGGGGTCGTCCAGATGTCCTTGGCGTGCGCGGAGACGGCGAAGGGCAAGCCGCGCATCGCCGCCGCGTAGCGTGTGACCGAGGCCGGCGTGTGCAGAAAATGGGCGTAGAGAAGGCCCGTCTGCGGGCCGAGTTCGGCGGCCAGGACGCAGGCCTGGCCGAACCGCCGGATGCGGTTTGGAGTCCGGTCGCGGCGCCAGTCGGCCCGAAATTTTGCCCGGGCCGCCCGGTAACCGGGCAAGCGCCGGGCGCGCTGCCAGCCGCGCCACACCCGCAACGGTTCGCGCCAGAGATATTCGGGCAGGTAGGCGACCGGGGCGCGGATCTCGTCGTGGATCGGATGGGTTGCAGGGTCGTAAGGCGCGCGCAGCGATTGGATGTCGAGCGCGAAACCGCGCGCTTCGAGACCATGCAGCTCCTGGGCGATGAAGGTTTCCGAAAGGCGCGGATAGCCTTTCACGACCACGGTGACCCGTGATCCGGCCTGCGATGTGCCGGCGTTCAAGGGTGACCTGTGTGCTGTCCGGCCCTGTCGCGGTCAACGAGGTGCATGCGTGCGCGGCGGCGTCCGGCGGCGATCTCGACGAGCCGGTTCACATTGCGCAGGCCATCGAGGAGGCCCGGCACGACGACTTCCGATGGCACGCGCTGTTGCGGCAGATGGCGCAACGCGGTGGCCATGACCTTCCAATCGGGCACCGATGATTGCCCGACGGCGGCGGCTTCGGGGACGAGCATCTTCACCAGACCCATTTCTTGCATGCGCGACGCCCGCAGGAATTGCTCCAGGCGCGGCTTGGTGCGCGGCACGATCAGGGATGGTCGATCGAAGGAAAGGATTTCACAGACCGTGTTGTAGCCACCCATGGCGACAATGCCGGCGGCGTCGGAAATCAACGCCTCGGGATGGGTGTCGAAGGTGACCGATTCAACATTGTGCAGCCGGGTAATCCGCGCGGTGAATTGTGACACCAGATCGGGATCGAGGAACGGGCCGAACATGAAGAACGCCGGGACCGGCTGCGCGGGATCATTTTCATAGGCGCGCAACACCCAGTCGAACATGAGTTCGCCGTCCCCGCCGCCGCCGGCCGTCACCATAATATAAGGCTGGTCGCCGAACGGCTTGTCCGCGTCCAGCGTTGCGGCACCGTTTCGCACCGCGCGGCGCAGATATCCGGTGTAGCTCGTCTTGCGGGCAATCGCGCCGGGCAGGTCGAGACCTTCAAGGGGGTTGCTGACCTGAGGCAGGCCATAAATCCAGATTTCGTCGTACAGGTTTTCCAGCGCCGGCAGCACGTTCTTGGTCTGCCATTCGGGGGCCAGCAGCAGCGGGTCATCGAGGATGTCGCGCAGGCCGAGAATCAACTGGGTGCCGCGTTCCTTGAGCGCGATGAGTGTGTCGAGCACCTCGCCGCGCAGGCCGTGGGGTTCCTTGTCGACGATGAACACGTCCGGCTCATAAGACAGCGCGGTGTGGCGGATGATGCTGGCGCGCAGCGCGACCGTTTCCTCGATATCCATCGGCAGCTTCAGCGGCGTGTACTCGCCGTTCTGCAGCTTGATCACGCCGGGAATGCGCACGAAATCGACGCGCTCGCGGAAATCGAAGTTTCCGATGATCGGGGAGCCGGACAGAATCAGCACGCTCAAGCCGGGGTCATGCTGCACGAGCGCATGCGCGATGGCGCGGCAACGGCGCAGATGTCCGAGGCCGAACGTGTCGTGGCTGTAAATCAGGACTCGCCGGTTGCGCGTGGGCAAAACCAACTCCCGTTCGTTGCGCGCGTTCGGCCGGACTATGGCACAATCGCGTTATTCGCTGGAAGTGCTTGATTGATCAACAATCGGAAGAACTTGATTGCGAATGAGTTACCGTTTTTGACTGGATGCGCTAGTCTTCGCCCTCATGTGCGTGGCTTAATTGGTTTCCGGGAGAAGCGTGTGAACGAACGTCTCGAACGCAGCATGTACAGTTTCGTGTTGCGCTACAGCGGCCGGAATCAGTTGTACATACTGGCCTTCGTGGTGATGTCCTGGCCCGTTGGCTTCATGCTTCTGGACCTGCCGAAGCAGATCATCAACCGGGCCCTGCAAGCCCAGGAAGAAGTTTTCCGTATCGCCGTTCTGGGGCTGGCTGAGATTCCGCTCCAGGTCTCGCAATCCACCTTCCTGGTCATTCTTTGCACGATTTTCCTGGTGTTCGTTGTCATCAACAACGCACTCAAGTTTCACATCAACACATCCAAGGGCCGGACCGCCGAACGGCTGCTGCGCCGCCTGCGTTACGCCCTGTTCTCCCGGGTTCTGCGGTTCCCGATCCCGCGATTCAAGCGGACCAGCCAGGGCGAAATCATTTCGATGATTACCGCCGAGACGGAGCCCGTGGGCGCCTTCTTTGTCGGGGCGGTTGTCGATCCGATCTTTCAGGGCGGGCTGCTGCTCGTCGCGATCGGCTTCATCATCGTCCAGAATCCGTGGCTCGGACTCGCCGCCGCCGCCTTCTATCCGCTGCAGATTTATGTGGTGCCGCGGCTGCAGAAAAAAGTCAGCGCGCTGGGCAAGGCCCGGCTGCGGGAAATCCGGCACCTGTCGGACCATGTCGGTGAGGCGGTCAGCGGCATCGTCGACATTCACGCCAACGACGCCTCGAACCTGGAGCTCGCGCGTTTCACCGACCGCCTGAGCAACATCTACAACATCCGGTTCGAGATTTTTCAGCGCAAGTACATGATCAAGGCGCTGAACAATTTCCTCGATAAGCTGGCGCCCTTTCTCTTCTACCTGTTCGGCGGCCTGCTGGTGATCGACGGCAAGCTCGATATCGGGCAGCTCGTCGCCGTGATCGGCGCCCATCGGGAGATGTCGTCGCCGTGGAAGGAAATGCTCAACTGGTATCAGCAGCAGGCGGACGCGCGGGTCAAATATGACCAGGTGGTGAGCCAGTTCGACGTCGACGGCATGCTGGATGCCGAGCTGCTGCACACCGATGCCGAGCCGGGCTTCTCGCTGGCCGGTGACATCGACGTCTCGAATGTCAGCCTGGTGGACGAGGACGAGGTGCGCCGGCTCGCCAATCTGACGATCAATCTCGGGTCGGATTCGAACCTGGCCATTGTCGGTTCGGGCAGCAGCGGCAAGGATTATCTGGGCCAGGTGCTGGCGCGCCTCGCATTCCCGACATCGGGGCAGATCAAGGTGGCCGGGCATAACCTGACCGGGCTGCCGGAATCGGTCACCGGCCGGCGCATGACTTATGTGTCGGGCGCGCCGTTCATGCAGTCCGCCAGCGTGCGCGACAATCTGCTCTATGGGCTGAAGAACCGGCCGCTGCGTCCGGCGGACTATGACGATGAAGAGGCGCCCAGCCGCGAGCGCGATTTCGCCGAGGCGGCGCGAACAGGCAACATCGTATTCGACTACAAGGCCGACTGGGTCGATTTTGAGGCCGCCGGCGTCGCGGATATGGACGAGCTGTTCACCCGGCTGATCCAGGTCCTCGATATCGTCGAGATGTCGGACGATATCTATAATCTTGGTCTGCGGGGCACGATCGATCCGGATCGCCGCCAGGATATCGCCGAGGCGGCATTGCAGGCGCGTGCGGGCCTAACCGCGCGTCTGAGCGAGCCTGAATATGCCGGTCTGGTCGAGAAGTTCGACCGCGCGAGCTACAACACCAACGCCAGTGTGGCCGAAAACCTGCTGTTCGGCACGACGGTCGGGGATGCGTTCGATCATGACCGCATGGCCGAGAATGATTATGTGCTGCAGGTCCTGCGCGATGCCGACCTGATCGACGATATGCTCGCGGCCGGCCGATCCGTGGCCGAAACGATGATCGAAATCTTCGCCGACTTGCCGCCGGGCCATGAATTCTTCGAACAATATTCCTTCATCAGTTCGGACGACCTGCCGGAATTCCGAACCTTGTTGTCGCGGACGGAGAAGAGCGGATTCGACGACATGAGCGCGGAGGACCGGGCGGCCTTGCTGTCGCTGCCGTTCAAGGTCGTCACCGCGCAGCACCGGCTTGGCGTGGTCACCGACGAGCTGGAGGCAAAGATCCTCCGGGCGCGTGAACTCTTCGCGGCGGGCCTGCCCGACAATCTGCGCGGTGGGGTCGAGTTCTTCGAGCCCGAGAAATACAACGCCGCGGGGTCGCTCCAGGACAACATCCTGTTCGGCAAGCTGGTCTATGGGCAAGCGGAAGGCATGCGCCGGATCGGCGGCTTGATTGCGGAGACCCTTGACAATCTCGGGCTGCGCGGCGCGGTCCTTGAGGCCGGGCTGGAATTCCAGGTCGGAGTGGGCGGCAGCCGTCTGTCGAGCGGGCAACGCCAGCGTCTGGGTATTGCACGGGCGTTGCTGAAGCGCGCGGACATCATGGTGCTGAACGAATCAACGTCGGCGCTCGATCCTGCGGCGCAGGACCGCATCGCCGCGAAAGTACTCGAAGCGCGCGGTGGCCAGGGCGTGATCTGGGTTGCGAACCGGGCCTCGATGGCGTCGCAGTTTGCGCGCGTTGCCGTTCTGGTCGATGGACAAATGGCCGAGCAAGGCACCTACGACGAATTGAACAAAGAGGGGACGGCCCTGCACGAACTGCTGCAATCTTCCTAAGATCGAAGATGGAGGATCGAGAGATGCGGGATCGGATCGGGGCCGATGGGGAGTAAGGAAACGTGAGCCTGAACGAAGAAGTCGAACTGCTGCGGAACATTCCGCTGTTCGCAAAATTGGAACCGTCGAAGCTGAAGCTGTTGGCCTTCACCTCCGAACGCATCACCTATGAGCCGGACCAGGTCCTGTTCAATCAGGGCGATGTGGGCGACGCGGCCTATATCATCGTGGACGGCGCCGCGAAGGTTCTCATCGACACGCCGGACGGCGAGCTTGAGGTGGCGGCGCTGGGGCGAAATGATTTCGTCGGTGAGATTGCGATCCTGTGCGATGTGCCGAGAACGGCCACCGTACGCGCCAGCACCAAGACGGTCACCCTGCGGATCACCAAGGATCTGTTCTTCCGGTTGGTGGCCGAATTCCCGGAGATGTCGGTCGAGATCATGCGGGAACTGGCATCACGACTGGAGCACACAACCCAGCAGTTGCGCGAGGCGTTGGCGCAAAACTCGTGAGCCGTCTCGACAGTTTTATCCGGCGCATGCAGGCGCAGCGCGACTGCCTGAACGCCGCTGCCGGCATGATCACGGATGTCCCGGGGCCGGTCCTTGAGCTGGGCCTGGGCAACGGCCGCACGTTTGACCATTTGCGCGAAATTCTGCCGGACCGCGAGATCTTTGTGTTCGATCGTGTGGTGAATGCCAACCCCAAGAGCACGCCCGATGCGGCGCACATGTTTCTCGGCGAGGTGGTCGATCAATTGGCGGCACAACAGGACCGATTCATCGGCACCGTGGCGATGGTGCATTCGGACCTTGGAACCGGGACCGATGAGGATGCGCCGCTGACGGCGGCCCTGATTCCCCTCTTGCGCCCGCTGCTGGCGCCCGGCGCTGTCCTGATTGCGAACAACCCCTTCCCGGCGGCGGAATGGGACGCCGTGCCCCTGCCCGACGGCGTGCCGGCGGAACGCTATTTCATGTATCGGGTGACGGCGTAGGCTGACCGGCGCGCCGAAACCGACGCCACATGAGATTTGCGGATCAAGTCCGCGTATGACGGAATTGGCTTGGTGGCGGGTCCCGTCCATCCCATCACCGCCATGGCCGGGCTCGACCCGGGCCTCTTTGTCGCTTCGGTTCGTGTCGGACCGAATGACGCGCTAGGCGTCGATCTCGACCACCACGGGGACATGGTCGGAGCATTTCGGCCAGTCCCGCGCGTCGCGCAGAATCTCATATGACAGCAGTTTGGACTTGAGCGCCGGCGTCACCCAGACATGGTCGAGGCGGCGGCCCCGGTCGGAGGCCCGCCAGTCCTTGGCCCGGTAGCTCCACCAGCTGGCGAGCTTCTCGTCTTCGGGCGCGAAGTGGCGCACCGCATCGACCCAGTCATGGGCCCCCTGCACCCGTGCCAGCGCGTCCACCTCGACCGGGGTGTGGCTGACCACATCGAGCAACTGCTTGTGGGACCAGACATCGGATTCCAGGGGCGCGATGTTGAGGTCGCCGACGAGCACGCGCTTGGCGCGCGGGCTGGCGATCTCGCCGAGCCAGCCGGCCATCTCGTCGAGGAAGTCGAGCTTGTGGGCGAACTTGTCGTTCGCCTCGCGGTCCGGTACGTCGCCCCCGGCCGGGACGTAGAAATTGTGAATCTCGACCCCGCCCTTGACCTTCACCGTGACGTGGCGGGCGTCTTCGCGTCCGCACCAGTCGCGCCCGCCGGTGGCCGTGAAGGGCAGTTTCGAGAGGATCGCGACGCCGTTATATGCCTTCATGCCGCGCACATGGCGGTGGGGATAGAGGTCCGCCACTGCGTCATGGGGGAACAGCTCATCGACCACCTTGGTTTCCTGCAGGCAGACCACATCGGGCGCCGCGAGTTCGTTTAGGCGTTCGAGGAGGCCGGCGCGCATGCGGACCGAGTTGATGTTCCAGGTCGCGATCCGCATATCTCGGCTCCATTGACCCTTCGTGACGACCGCTACGCGGTCTCCTCAGGGTGAGGCATCAAAACAATTTTCATGCCGATGAGCCGTCAAGGACGGCGTCTCGAAGCATGGGGCAACCGGAGGCGCTATCGGACGGTGATTTCGATATCGCTCAGACCGTCGATATGGCCGTGCATCTTGTCGCCCGACACCACCGGGCCGACGCCGTCGGGCGTGCCGGTGTAGATCAGGTCGCCGGGTGCGAGGGTTACGAGGCCCGACAGGTTGGCGATCGTTTCCTGCAGATTCCAGATCATCAGTTCGAGGTCGGAATCCTGCTTGGTATCGCCATTGACCTTGAGCCAGAGGTTGCCCTTCGGGAAATGGCCGACGTCGGCCACCGGATGGATGTCGCCGCAGGGCGCGGACTGGTCGAAGCCCTTGCCCATATCCCAGGGGCGGCCCTTCTCGCGATGGGCGATCTGGACGTCGCGGCGGGTCATGTCGAGGCCGGTCGCGTAGCCATAGACATGGTCGAGTGCGTCTTCTTCCGCGATGTTCGCACCGCCTTTACCGATCGCGGCCACCAGTTCCATCTCGTAGTGGAAGTTGCTGGTCTGGGGCGGGTAGTCGATGGTGCCGCCGGTCGGGACGATCGCGTCGGCCGGCTTGCAGAAATAGAAGGGCGGATCGCGCTCGTCGCCGCCCATCTCGCGGATATGCGCGACATAGTTGCGGCCGACGCAGAAGATGCGGCGCACGGGGAATCGGGCGGTTTCACCGACGACGGCGACGGAAACCTGTTCCGGCGCGGGAATGACGTAATCCATCCCTGTTCTCGCTTTCAAATGAGTTGTTGTTTGTGGCGTCTATTTAGAGCGTCGGGCGGACGCTTGTCACGTCATGTGGCAGGCCCTTGCAGGAAAAACTGCCGATCCGGCGGATGCCGGAATGCTCAGGCGACGTCCGCGCCGGCCCGTGCCGCCGCGCGGCGGCGTGACGCATGGCCGAAGGCCTCGAACAGGGCGCGGTTGAACGTGTGGGCCTCGACCTTGTATTCGGCATGCCATTGCACCCCGACGACGAAGCTGGCGCTGCCGGGCATCGAGACCCCCTCGATCACCCCGTCGTCGCTGACCGCCTCGACCCGCAAACCGTCCGCGAGGCGATCGATCGCCTGGCCGTGCAGGGAGTTCACCATGACCGCATCGTCGTCGATGCCGGCGCTGCGGGCGATGTCTGCGAACAAACCGTCGGCGGCGATATGTACGGGATGGCGCACCGCGAAGCGGTTGGACATCACATCGGTCTGGGGCATGCGGTGATCGTTGACGCCATCGAGCTCCCACAGATACGGATGCAGGGAGCCGCCGAGCCCGACGTTGATCTCCTGGATGCCGCGGCAGATGCCGAAGATGGGCAGGCCGCTCCGGATCGCTTTGCGCGCCAGCGGCAGCGTGGTCTGGTCGCGCATGGGGTCGCGCAGGGTCTCGGGGCGAAAGGGTGCGCCGCCGTAATTATGCGGCTCCACATTGCTGCGACCGCCGGTCAGCACCAGCCCGTCGAGCCGTTCGATCAGGTCGTCCACATGCAGCTGGCCGCCCTCGTCCACGTCGCCCAGGGTGGGCACCATCACGGGAATGCCGCCGGCACCCTCGATGACACCGGTGACATATTTCAGGCCGGTGCCAATGAAATCGATGCCATTGGTGTCCCTGACGTCGGCGTTGACGCCGATCAGGGGTCGGAGGGTGTCGGAGCGGGACATGGAAACTCTCAAGCGATAATGCGCGCGGCAACTTTGCCGGAAATTCTATGGGCGGAAAATCTATTGGATATTGCTGTTCGGGTCGACCGTGGAGAACAGCTCGCCAGCGTTCTTGAATTCGACACCGAAGCGGGGCTCGAGCAGGGACACATCGACCGCCGTGCCCTGGGCGTCGATCACTCGCCACTTCGCGAGCCGCAAGGGCGCGTCCTCGAACATCAGGGTGACCGAGCCCGTGTCGGGAGAATCGGTCTCCTCGAGCGTCACCCGGAAGGCCTTGGGCGCGCGCTCGAACGCGGTCACGGTGACGTCGCCCGATAGCGCAATCTGCTCGTCGATGAGGAGCGCCGCCGGGGTCTCGCTGACCGGCAGGAAGGTGGTCTGTTTGAGCTGGGTGTCGTGATACATGAGCAGCCGGCGGCTCGCGATCATCAGGACGGGCACCGGCGGCGCATACTCGATCCGCAGGCGGCCCGGCCGGTCGAGGAGAATGCGGCCCTCGGCCACGCCGGCTTCGGAGAATTGCAGGAACCGGCTTTCCATGGTGGTGAGCCCGTTCAGATACGCCTCGATGCGCGCGAGATCGGCGCGATCGGCCTCGTCCAGGGCGGCGGGAACGGCGTCGGCGGCGCGCGCCGCCCCGTTCGAGAGCGGGCTCCATGCGGCGGCGATCAGGACCGACAGCAGCGCGCCCGTGCGGAATTTCGATTTCACGTCAAACATGGGCGCCAGAATAAGCGTCTGGACGCGCCACGGCGAGTGACGATTTTGTGGCAAGAACCCGGTGCGCGCGGTGAACTGCCCTATGTGCCGCTGTGGTCGCTGACCAGAACCTCGCGTTTGCCGACATGGTTGGCTTGGCTGACCACGCCGTCATTCTCCAGCTGCTCGATGAGGGTGGCGGCCCGGTTGTAGCCGATCCGCAGATGACGCTGGATGAAGCTGGTCGAGGCCTTCTGCTCGCGGGCGACAAGGGCGACCGCCTGGTCGTAGAGGTCGTCGCCGCTGCCCTCGCCGTCAATGGACTCGAAGCCCGGAATACCGTCGGCGGCGCCCTCGTCTTCCGTGACCGCGTCGATATATTCGGGCTCGCCCTGCGCCTTCAGGAAGGCGACCAGATCCTCGACCTCCGTGTCGGCCAGGAACGGCCCGTGGACGCGGGTGATCCGCCCGCCGCCCGCCATGTAGAGCATGTCGCCCTGCCCGAGAAGCTGCTCGGCGCCCTGTTCGCCCAGAATGGTCCGGCTGTCGATTTTCGTGGTGACTTGGAACGAGATCCGGGTCGGCAGGTTGGCCTTGATCGTGCCGGTGATGACATCGACCGAAGGGCGCTGGGTCGCCAGGATCAGATGGATGCCCGCCGCGCGGGCCATCTGCGCCAGGCGCTGGATCGCCGCCTCGACGTCCTTGCCGGCGACCAGCATCAGGTCGGCCATCTCGTCGACAACGACGACGATGAACGGCAGCGGCGACATGTCGAGGGGCTCTTCCTCGAACACCGGCTTGCCGGTTTCCTCGTCGAAGCCGGTCTGCACCTTGCGGGACAGGATCTCACCCTTCTTGCGGGCCTCCTCGACGCGCTGGTTGTAGCCGGCGACGTTGCGCACCCCGAGCTTGGACATGGAGCGGTAGCGGTTTTCCATTTCCCGCACGACCCATTTGAGGGCGACCACCGCCTTCTTCGGATCGGTCACGACCGGTGCCATCAGATGGGGGATGCCGTCATAGACGGACAGTTCCAGCATCTTGGGGTCGATCATGATGAAGCGGCATTCCTCGGGCCGCAGGCGGTAGAGCAGCGAGGCGATCATCGAATTGACACCGACCGACTTGCCCGAGCCGGTGGTGCCGGCGATCAGCAGGTGGGGCATGCGGGCAAGATCGACCATCACCGGCTCGCCGCCGATATCCTTGCCCAAGGCCAGCGACAGGCCGGCGCTGTTCTTTTCGAAGGCGCGCGAGGCCAGCAGTTCGCGCAGATAGACCATCTCGCGTGACACGTTGGGCAACTCGATGCCGATGACATTCTGGCCCGGCACCACGGCGATGCGCACCGACACCGCGCTCATCGAGCGGGCGATGTCGCCGGCCAGGCCGATCACCCGGCTGGTCTTGGTGCCCGGCGCGGGCTCGAGTTCGTAGAGGGTCACGACCGGGCCGGGGCGGACTTGGACGATCTCGCCATGGACACCGAAATCCTGCAGCACGGATTCGAGCATCCGGGCGTTGGCTTCGAGGGAATCGTCTTTGGCGCGGCCGACGGCACGCGCGGCCTCGTCGGCCTCCTCGAGCAGATCCAGCGGCGGGAATTCATAGGTGCCGGTCGGGTTGGGCAGGTCGAGCTTGCGCTGCTTGGCGGCCTCCGCACGCTTGCCGGCCTTCGGCTTCGGCGCGCGCGGCGCGACCCGCGGTGTGGCCGCTTGTGTCGCATTGTCATCGTCGTCGTTTTCGGGTGTCGACGGGCGCGGTGGTACCGGTGCGCCGCTGGACGCGCGCCCGGGCACGAGCGAGGGTTCCTGGCGCGCCGCGCCGCGTTCGGCGATGAACTGCCGGGCCCCGCCGGCGGCGCGCCGTGCGGCGCCGGCGCCGTGACGCGCGGACCAGCCGGCACCGAGGCTCGCGCCGCGGGCGCCGAAACGCAGGCCCCGGGCGGTACCCAGGCCCATGCTGCGCCATTCGCTGCGGGTCAAGCCAAGGGCGAGGAAGGTCAGGATTGCGGCCAGGAGCCCGGCGGCGCCGGCGACCGCCAGTTCGGGAATGGCGAAGCCGGAAAGCCAGGCCGCGAGCCCGGGGAAGGTCAGGTCGCCGAACGTACCGCCGAGCCCGGCGCGGATGGGCCAGCCGTCGAACGCCGGGACGCCGTGCAGGGCGAAGGCAAGCGTGCAGATGGCGACCAGCATGCCCAGCACCCGCCAGCCGAAGCGCGGCACGGGGCGGTGGCGGATCAACCGTGTGCCCCAGGCGAGCAGGGCAAGAATGGGCAGGACGGCGACGATGCCGAAGGATTGCAGTGCGATGTCCGCGATGGTCGCGCCCGCCGGGCCGAGCAGGTTGGCCGGGGCCTGGCTGGTGGCGTTGTTGAGAGAGACATCGAGGCTGTTGTAGCTGGCCAGGGCGATAGCCAGCCCCGCCGCCGCACCGATAAACAGGGCGCCGGCGAGTTCGAACATCCGCCGCTTGGCGAACAGGCGCACCGGCTCGGGCAGGAATGCCAGCCGTGCCGCGAGCCCGCGGGCGATGCCGCGGCCGGTACCGGAATGTGCTTTTGCCACCATGATCGTCGTCTCTCTTTCGAGTTTTACGTTTCGGTTTTTGTCAGGCCTGACGGGCCTTTTGTGTTGCCAGTGTGCCCAGGAGCCGCGTCATGGCCTCCCGGGTGGTTTCAAGGTCGTGGACCAGCGCCAGGCGGATGTAGGCTGCGCCGGGGTTGCTGCCGTCCTTGTTGTCGCGGGCGAGATAGGCCCCGGGGAGCACCCGCAAGCCGGCCTCGGTCCATAATTTGAGGGCCGCCGTCTCGCTGTCGCCGACATCGAGCCAGAGGTAGAAGCCGCCGCCCGGGCGGGTGGCGCCGAATGCCCCGTCGAGCATGTCGAGCGCGAGGTCGAACTTCTGCCGGTACAGATCCCGGCTCGCCGCCACATGGGCCTCGTCACGCCACAGTGCCGCCGAGGCGTTCATCAACGGCAGCGGCACCTGGGCGCCGCCATACTGGCGCAGGCGCAAGAACAACCGGATCAGGCCAGGGTCGCCGGCCACGAAGCCGGACCGCAGGCCCGGGACATTCGAGCGCTTGCTGAGGCTGTGAAAGACCAGCGTGTTGCGGAAGGGATCATCACCCCCCGATGTGTCCCCCAACTCGCGGCAGGCATCGAACAGGCCCGGTGGCTTGTCGCCGGTGTAGATTTCCGAATAGCACTCATCCACGGCAAGGACGAAATCCCGCTCCCGGGCCATGGTGACCGTGGCCTTCAGGCGATCGAGGCTGGCCACCGAGCCTTGCGGGTTGGCCGGGGTGTTGAGATAGGCGAGCGCCGTACGGTCGAGATCCGCGTCGGGCAGGGCGGCGAAATCGGGCTGAAAGCCCGTCTCGGGCCCGGCCGACAGGTAGATCGCCTCGCCGCCGGCCAATGCCGCGGCACCGACATAGACCTGATAGAAGGGATTGGGCATGAGCACGGCGGGCCGGGCGCCGTTCTTTTCGGTGGGTACGGCCAGCAGGGCGGCCATGAAGAGTGCCTCGCGGGTACCCGAGACGATGGCGATGTGACGCGCCGGATCGACCATGCCCGGCGACAGATCGTAACGCGTGGTCAGCCAGTCCGCGATGGCGTCCCGCAGGTCATCCGGGCCGTTGGGCGGCGGATACTTTCCCCATTCCGACATATCCTGCGTGAGGATCGGCGCGATGAAGGCCGGCGGCGCGTGTTTGGGCTCGCCGATTTGCATGTGAATGGGTGCGCAGCCGTCCGGCAGCGTGTGCGCGCCGAGCAGCGCCCGAAGGCGGTCGAACGGGTAATCAGTGAGCGTGTCGAGTACGTCGTTGTGCATGCCAGGCGCGTGTTTGCCGCCCTCTTTACGGATGAGAGCATTAAAAGTGTATCAGAGTCATAGGGTTGTATCCATAAGCTAATAAATGACTCAAGAAAAATGCTGGCTGGGTATGGGATTTTGGGCCGAATCGATCTGCTTAAAGTGTCGGATAATCTGTGGATAACCCCGAATACACGCCAAAAACATGGTTTTAGGTGCCGTTTTGGTGATTCGAGGCGAATTGTCATAAAAAGGGGCCCGGCGGACGAACCGCCGGGCCCCAGTCTTGGGGAGGGTTGGATTTAACCCGTCAGGCGCGCTGCGAACCACGCCCGAATTCTGGATAGGCCTCGAGGCCGAGTTCGGCGGAGTCGAGCCCCATATCCTCATCTTCCTCGCTGGCCCGGATGCCCATCGTGTATTTGAGGACAAGCCAGACGATCGAACTCGTCACCACGACGAAGACGCCGATGGCGAGGATGCCGATGATCTGCACACCCAGGTCACCGCTGCCGAAGATGCCGACGGCCAGTGTGCCCCAGATGCCGGCCACCAGATGAGCCGAGATCGCGCCGACGACGTCGTCGATCTTCAGACGGTCGAGCAGCGGGATCGCGATCACGACGAGAACACCACCGATGGCACCGATGATGATCGACATCAGATGGTTGGTCAGATCCGGGCCGGCCGTAATCGAGACCAGGCCGGCGATGGCGCCGTTGAGCGCCATCGTGAGGTCGACCTTCTTGTACATGATCTGGGTCATGAGCATCGCGGCCACCACGCCGCCCGCGGCGGCGAGGTTGGTGTTGGTGAAGACGATGGCCATCCATGTGGCATCCGCAGCCGAGCCCAGCGCCAGCTGAGAGCCGCCGTTGAAGCCGAACCAGCCGAGCCAGAGGATGAAGGTGCCCAGGGTCGCGAGCGGCAGATTTGCGCCCGGAATGGGGTTCACCTGGCCGTTCGGGCCGTATTTTCCCTTACGTGCGCCGAGGATGACGGCCCCGGTCAGCGCGGCCCAGCCGCCCACGGAATGGACGATGGTGGAGCCTGCGAAATCCGAGAAGCCCATCTCCGACAGCCAGCCGCCGCCCCAGGTCCAGGAGCCCTGGATCGGGTAGATGATCGCGGTCAG
>Ga0070726_10000422_pt1 | contig 53500 bp, 50 predicted proteins | sample tdAd471_FD_67275 | JGI IMG/M metagenome (GOLD analysis project Ga0070726, IMG submission 67275) | Marine sediment microbial communities from the Atlantic coast under amendment with organic carbon and nitrate - tdAd47.1 | ecosystem: Environmental > Aquatic > Marine > Coastal > Sediment | place...
GGTGGTGGTGCCGAATTCGACTTCAAATACGTCGAAGGCTTCGACAATCACACGCAACTAGGGCAGGACTACCAGCGCTTCAGCGATAATGCGGACTGGGAGAAGCAGGGCGAATTGTTGGGCGAACTCATGGACTGTGATGAAGCACGCGTCTATCAGGGTACCGTTCGGCGCCGGCCTGCAGGCGACGAATAGGCCAACAACGTGCGGCAAGGCAACACGGTAACTCTGCATTACAAGAAAGGCCGCCCATCGGGCGGCCTTCCGTGAGTGCAATATCGAGTATCAGCGTCAGAGGATTTCGGAAGGTTGCTCCATAATCCGAATAAGACCCAACGGTTTTCTCGATAACCTTGCAATCTCACTAGACATGGATCACCTCCTTTACGTTGTTTGCCCACCGCGAGTATCTCGTGATTGCGTCAAAATTCCAAGTGAAAATTCCGATTGAAAACAACAGTGTAAATGTAACACTTGATGAGTTATTCTAATGAGCCCACCTCGGCGAAAGCGGGTCCCGTAAGCGCCGGCGAGCGACTGGCCAGCCTCGATACTCTGCGCGGCGTCGCCGTCCTTGGCATCCTCGTCATGAATATCTACGCATTCGCGATGCCGTTGGCGGCGTATAACAATCCATTGATCATGGGTGGCACCGACCCGCTCAATATCGGTACCTGGTTTGTTACGCATATTTTTTTCGACCAGAAGTTCATGAGTATTTTTTCGATGCTGTTTGGCGCCGGAATGATCCTGATGATGAATCGTGCCGCGTCACGCGGCGCCACGTTCGGTCCGATCTACTACCGGCGCACATTCTGGTTGCTAATTCTCGGGGCGTTGCACGGTTACCTGATCTGGTTCGGCGACATCCTGTTTATTTATGCACTGATGGGCATGATCGTTTTTCTACTTCGCAAGGCGCCTCCGAAAACCCTTATTGCAATCGCAATTGTGATTCTGCCGATAACGTTGCTGATCAACTTCGGGAGTTCCTTCTATATCGAGAACCTGCAAGAACAGGTTGCTGAAATTCAGCAAGTCGAAAGTGCCGGTGAGGCAATCGATGAGACGCAGCAAGAGAAGCTGGACGAATGGAGCGAAATGCGACCGTTCTTCGCCCCGAGTGAAGCCGACGTTCAGAAAGAAGTAACGGCACACAAGGGCGACTATGTGGACGTGCTGGTGCATCGCGCACCCTTCGTCGTGTTCATGCAAGTGAACCTGACACTGGTCTTTGGTATCTGGCGCGTTGGTGGGCTGATGCTCATCGGCATGGCACTGATGAAACTCGGAGTATTGTCGGGAGAGCGCAGTACGCGCTTTTACACCAGGATGGCGCTGTGGTCTTACGGGCTCGGAGTGCCGCTGGCTATTTTCAGCGCTGCAATTCTAAACGCACACGATTTCAATCCACTCTATGTCGCGCGCGTCGGTGGCATACCGAATTACATTGCCAGTATCCTGGTAGCGTTCGGTCACATCGCGGCAGTGATACTCGTTGTCCGATACGGGGTGTTGCATGGAATCGTTGCACGTTTCGCAGCAGTCGGACGCATGGCGCTGAGTAATTACCTGATGCACTCAGTCGTCATGACGACAATCTTCTATGGCTACGGTTTGTCGCTGTATGCCGAGGTGCCCAGGCTCTGGCAACAGGCTTTCGTGCTTGCGCTGATTACCTTGCAGCTGCTCATAAGTCCTTGGTGGCTAAAGCGTTTTAACTTCGGGCCGGTAGAGTGGTTGTGGCGCTCCCTGACCTATTGGCAAAGGCAGCCCATGCGCCGCTAGACGTGTATACTCTGGCTCTTGCCTGCCTTGCGGCAACGCGGCTCATATAATCAAGTCAAAAAATTAAATACCCGGAGAGAGGACGTAATGGCACTCGCAGATCTCAAGAACGTATTGAACATCTTCGGCGGCTCGACCATTGGTGAAGACCAGCAAAACGAGTTGTTCAAGGAAGTTCTCCTGATGACCCTGGCCAGGGCTGCCGATGCAGATATCAACATCCAGTCCATAGAAGTGGAGAGGATTCAAGCCATCATCAAGCAACATACCGGGGAAGACGTCAGTGCCGCGGACATCAGGGTTGCCGCAAGAGCCGAACTCTATGCCGAAGCAGGCCTGCGTAAGTATCTCGCCAAAGTCCAGGGCAACATGAAGCTCGAGCACCGCGTCGAAACGATCCAGGCGCTCGCCGACGTTTTTCGCAGTGACCATGTTGTGAGCGTGCTGGAGATCGATTTCTTCGATCGTGTTGCGAACTCTCTTGGCGTGACGCCCGCACAGATTGCAGGCCTTGTTCCAGGCGACGTCGACTAGACGCTACCCGTCCTGTTCACTTTGTGGTTTGCCGAAGCGCCTTGCGAGCAGGGCGCTGCCACTGGCTGTGATCGTCCGCAGGTAGCGAATCGAACTTGCCCCTCCGACCTCGCGGTACACTACAAACAGTCCCGATCCGATAATGACGAGAGCGCCGGCGACGACCCAGCGGTCCGGTACTTCATCCCAAATGAGGTAACCGGCGATCGCACCTCCAATCAGGGCCGTGTACTCGAACGGCGCCAGTATCGCCGGTGATGCCTGCCTGTAGGCGCCAACGAGACCGATCCAGGCGACGACCGAGCAAGTGCCGGCGAGCAGGAACAGAATCCAACCGGCTGTGTCCGGCACCTCCCAGGTAGCGCCTGCGGACAGCATTCCTGACACCGCCATTGGTCCCGCGATGACATAGATTGACAAACAAAATGTGGATTCGGTGGGTGCGAGCCTGCGGGCCGTGATCGCGAGGCATGCATAACAAAAAGCAGCAAACAGCACAGCCACTGCGGCGAACGTGAGTGCGCCGCTGCCTGGCCGCAGAATCATGAGTACGCCACCGAACCCGGCGACGACCGCCAACCAACGACGCCAGCCGACGTGTTCGCCGAGCATCGGCACTGACAGTGCCGTCATCATTAGCGGCGCCGTGAAGCCAAGCGTTAGCGCGTCGATTAACGGCATTCTGGCAAGGCCGTAGAAGAAACCGAACATCGCGCCGGCAGCAAGCAGGGTTCGTAACAGGTGCCAGCCCCACTTACGTGTCGCCAGGGCCGCCAGTCCTCCGAACTGTCGTGCAAGCGACAGGAATATCGACAGTCCGATAAGGCTGCGGAGGAATACAAACTGTTCGAGCGGGTAGGTCTCGAGTATCTCCTTCGCGCACAGGTCGAGGCCAAGTCCTGCCATTACGCCGATCAGCAACAAGCCGATCGCCTTGCCGACCGGTGCGTCGTGAGTTTCCTGAACCATGACTGAATGAAATGCCGCAAGAAGATGAAACGGCTGAACATATTCTCACGCGCGGCGGTTGATGCAAACCGGTTCAGCTTCGATTCATCGCGACCCCTGTTAAATGTCAGCGTGGGACACAGAAACAGAGGGCTGAAACATGAACACCGTAAAGATGGATAACAGGCCGGTCATCGCGTTGCTCGCAGGCGCGATCCTGCTGATCGCGATCTCTGCAACGACCGCGGCGGCCCCCGCCACCGACGACGATGGCAAACGCGTCACTTTGTCGAAACACTACCAGGGTGATGGGCGTGACAATGCTGTGGCTATCAAGGAATCGCGTGACGAGTATGGTGCATTGGCCGTCTCTGGAACAAGGAATGGCAAAACACGATCAAGCGCAGCTGGGAAGATATCGTCCGGGCAGGTCATGTCGCCGAATTCGGATTTCTGGTTCTATCTCGTCGACGTGGAGTTATACGCGGATGATGATCGGGACGGATTTTATTCTGGCGTCGATCTGCTATTCGATGTCGATACCTACTACTCGGCTGCGGACATCTACGCAGTTGCGTACCTGAGTTTCGAGGGTGGGCCCTGGGAAGAGTATGCGGTCACCGAAGACTTCACCATCTTCGGATCGTCGGGGACCGATGACTACGTTGTCGTAACCGACCTGGTATCAGGCTACCCAACGGGTGATTATGATCTACTGATTGAAGTGTTTGATGCAGATACCGGTGATTTCCTGGCGTTCACTGGACCCGAGGACACATCCGAACTTGCATTTTTGCCGCTCGAGGACATGAACAGGGACGCACTGACGGGCGGCGATACACGCGTTACCGTGAACCACGGTGGCGGCGGATCGTTCGATTGGCCAACACTGCTGCTGCTGGCGTTTGGTGTTGCGCTTGCTGCGCGTCGTCAGGCTATGCGTCTGCCGGCGTCCCGGTAGCTGCGGTTGGATCCTGGCGCGCCGCGCGCATGACTTTTCTGCCCCATGCCGCGAGCTTGTCGAAGTAGATGTACAGGGCCGGTACGACGAGCAGTGACACGATCGTAGAGAATGCGAGCCCGCCGATGATGGCTCGAGCCATTGGATAGTACGGCGGGCCATCGCCGCCGATCTGCGTCGTGCCAAGCGCCAGGGGAGCGAGTCCAACGATCGTTGTGGCAACAGTCATCAGGATCGGGCGCAGTCGGTCGCGTCCGGCCTCGACGATGGCATCACTGCGGGACTGACCTTCGCGACGAAGGTTGTTGACATGATCGACCAGCACAATGCCATTGTTCACGACAACACCAATCAGGATCATGATGCCGATCATCGCCATGAACGAAAACGTCGTCCCCGTTGCCGCAAAAAACAGGAATACACCGAATATCGAAAACACGATTGAGCCGAGAATGATCGAGAACGGCAACAGCAGGGACTCGAATAAAGCCGCCATGACGAGGAAAATGCACGCGATGCCAAGTATGAGATTCGTTGTCATCATCGACTGTGTTTCGTCAGTGCGCTCGAATCCACGGCCTTCCTTCCAGCTGTAACCGGGCGGCAGCTCGATCTGGTCCATCAGGCTCTTCACCTTGGGCCTGATGTCGTCAGCAGTCGTTCCATCATCAAGATTGCCAGAGAGAATGACCGCGGTCTGCCTGTCGGTGCGGCGAATCGTCGCAGGCGAACTACCAACGTGCAGCGATGCAACACTGCCGAGATTGATGCGGCGCCCATCGGGTGTGAACAGCGGCAGGTTCGCCAGCTGCTCGATGCTCTGCTTGTCATTTTCGCGGAATGCCAGCCGCACTTCGATCTCGCCGGTCTCGCCACGGAACTCACGCAGATTCTCACCACGCATCGCGATGCTGATGGTCTGAGCGATATCATTTGCCGTGAGTCCGACAATGGCCGCTCGGTCCCGGTCGATCGTTACGCGCACCTCGCTGTCTCCGGACTCGGAGTCCGATCGTACATCCTTGAGCCCCTCGATTGACGACAATGCTCGCGCGATGTCGATGCCAAGGTCGTTCAGCAGTTCCGTCGAATCGCCGGAAATCTGGACCGTGAAGCCTTCGCCGCCGCCCTGCTGGTCGAACTGAAAACTCGGTTTGCCGATCGCGATGATCGGCATGTCGGCCTCGATACGTTCGATGATTTCCTTCGTCGACAGCGTCGCGTCGTCCTCCTCGGTCAGCAACAAAGTCGATTCGGCTCGTCCCTGTTCATAATAACTGTAGATCGAGCGGATATTGAACTCTTCCTGTCGCGAAAACAGGTAGCCCTCGATTGTGTCTACTGTGGCCTCGACGCGATCGAGCGAGTGCTGGCCTTCGACGTGATAGGGCATGTACAGGCGCCGCCCGGAGTCTTGCGGGAACATGTCGAATTTCACGAGATCGAGCATCAACGGCAGAACGCCGATGACGCAGGTGAGAACGATGCCGAGACCCGTCCACCAGGGATGCCCGATGATCCAGCGCAGACTCGCCGTGTAACGCCGTGTCAGCCGTGGCATCAGCGCGCCGTCCCTCGGCTTGGACGGAAGGCGGATACGGGCAGCGAGCATTGGCACCAGCGTCTGCGCGATCAGGAGCGATGCGAGCAGTGCAACGATGATCGTGATGGCGACGTGCGTCAGAAAGACCATGATGTCGTTCTTGGTGCCGACGATGATTGGTGCAAATACGATTATCGTCGTCGCCGTACCGGCGATCACGGCCATGCCGACTTCGCGTACGCCTTTGAGTGTCGCGTTGAATGGCTTGTCTTTTTCCATTTCCCGGGCGCGAAAAATACTTTCTGTAACAACGACAGCATTGTCGACGAGCATGCCGATCGCCAGCATCAGACCCATCATCGACAGGATGTTCAGCGACAGCCCTGCGAAATATAGTGCGCCAAGAGTTATGAGCAGGGAGAAGGGCACCGACGAAATCACAATTAGAGTCGTCGATACCTGGCGCAGGAACAAATAGAGCACGATAATCGCGAGCAATCCGCCGAGCAGTCCGGCGTTTAGCAGGTCATTGAGAGACTTACGGACGCTGTCGCCGGCGTTGTCGAGCGGAAATATGTTGATGCCGCTCATCTGCGGCAGCTTGCCGACTTCCTCGACTTCGGCTATGACCCTGTCCGTTACATCGACGAGGTTCGACCCCGTGGTCTTGTTGACGCCCAGGCCTATCGCGTACTCACGATCGAGATGGCGGCCGTAATTGCGGTCGGGTGTGCGAAGCTCGATTTCCGCGATATCTCCGAGTCTCAGCCCATCGGCATTGATCACCAGGTTGCGGATCTCGTCCACCGACCCGAACTCGCCGCGAGGCCGGACGCTAAGGCGCTGGTCGCCAGCCGTGAGACGTCCCGCGTTGACCGCGAAATTGCTGCGTGTCAGCAAGTCTCTGAGTTCGGCAGCGTCGATGCCATACGCCGCAATCATATCGGCACTTAGCAGAATGCGAATTTCGCGTGGATCCACACCGTGCAGATCTACACGCGATACGCCGTCGATGCGCTCGATGCGCCTTTTCAACAGGCGATCCAGTAAATCGTAACTGTCCGACAGGTCGCGGTCGCTCGAAATTCGTAATTGTAATACGGGCTGGTCGCCGAGCGAGCCCGTGAACACGAATACGCGGCGTACGTCGTCGGGTAACTGGTGCCTTATGCCATCGACTTTCGAGCGTGCCTCGATGCCCTTGGCCCCCATGTTCTGATCCCAGTCGAACTGCAGAAAAACCTGCGCCTGGCTTTCGCTCGAGCTTGAGAACATGGCTTCGACGCCGGACAGGGTCGCGAGAGCCTCTTCGACCGGGCGTGTGATGAGGCGCTCGACTTCTTCGGGCGTCGAACCGTCATAAGGAATCTGGATGAAGATCCCCGGAAACTCGATATCGGGGAATTTCTCGAGTGGCAGCAAACGGGATGCGATCAGTCCCACGAGCGCCAGGGCGACAAAGACGACCACAGTTGTCACAGGTCTCCGCAGCGCAATTTCCGTGTGTTTCACGGCGGGCCCCTAGGCCGCCGACGGTGCTGCCACCGCAGGCCAGCGCTTGCGATCGAGCAACGAGTAGACAACAGGAATTACCAACAACGTCAGCAGCGTCGAAACGAGCAGGCCACCTATCACTGTGATAGCCATCGGCGTGCGCACCTCGGCTCCTTCGCCGAAGCCCATTGCCATCGGCAGCAGTCCGAGCGCCGTCGTCAATGACGTCATCAGGATCGGGCGCAATCGCGCGCTGCCGGCTTCCATGATCGCGTCCATTTGACTCTTGCCCTGCGAGCGCAATTGGTTGATCAGGTCGACGAGCACGATGGCATTGTTGACGACGATGCCGGCTAGCATGATGACGCCGATAAACGCGACGATATTGATCGTCGTACCGGTGATGAACAGTGCAAGCACGGCGCCTACCAGCGCGAGCGGGATCGTGAACAGGATGACTAACGGGTGAATCAGCGATTCGAACTGCGATGCCATCACCAGGTAAACCAGGAATATCGCCAGCGCAAGTGCGAACTGCATCGAGCGGAATGAGTCCTGCATTTCCTCGCTCTGACCCGACACGGTTGCGCTGATCCCTACCGGCATAGGCAAGCGGTTGATTATCGCTCCTGCTACCGTAGCGGCAGCGCCGAGATCGCCGTAGGCGACGTTGGCGGTAATGATGGCCACACGCTCCTGAGCAACACGGCGAATCTCCGCGGGCCCCTGAGCGATACTGACATCAGCGACAGCCTCGAGCGTGACAGGCCGGTCCGACGTCGGGTTGATAATCAACTGTCGGATTTCAGAGACGCTCGAACGACGCGTATCGACGCTTCGTACGAGGACATCGATTTTCCGGTCTCGCCATGTGTAACGGGTAGCCAGCTCGCCGCGCACATTTGCAACGACGCGATCGGCGATGTCTCGTACCGAGAGGCCGAGCTTGGCTGCGCGCTCCTGATCGAAGACGATTTGAATCTCCGGGTTGCCGCGCTCTATCGTTGTCCTGATGTCGGCGAAGCGATCATCGGCAGACATTTCCATGACAATGGCCTGGCTGACAAGGGCGAGACCTTCCAGATCGTAGCCGGCGACTTCGATCTGTAGTGGGCTCGCAAACGTCATCAGTGACGGACGTGAGAATTCGTATTGAACGCCTGGAATGCGGGCGAGTTCGCGACGCATTGCATCCATTGTCGCGCTTTCGTCATCACGTCCGGCGCCAGGAGCGAGAGCGATACTGAGCTTGCCAGTGTTGTCGCCGGCGTCCACGGGGTTCGCATCGAGTCGGTTGCCGGTGCCGGCCACCGAGTAATCGAGTGCCACTATGTCGATGTCAGCGGTGGCTCGCTGCGCGGCCTGGATCGCGCGGTCCGTCTCTGATAGAGGCGCACCCGGCGGCAGGCGCAGGTCGACGTTGAACTCGCCTTGAGAGAGCTGCGGAATGAGTTCCGTGCCCAGCCTCGGCACGAGCGCCATGGCCCCGGCAAATATCAGCAACGCTGACATCAAGACCGTCGGCCTGTGTTGCAATGACCAATGCAGCAACGCGGGATAAACGGCGGCAATAGCGCCGTGCAGGCGCTGGAAGAGCTGCGTCGGCAGCCATAGCAGCACCCAAAACAGCCAACTTACACCAACAAACACGACTCCGAATTGACGCACGACGAAGGCAACGCCCCGCGTAAACCAATTTGGAGGTTCGTCCTCGTTTTCGCCACGATAGCGACTGCCCGCGCCCAGCGACGCGAGCATCGGGATTACGGTCAGTGCAACGATCAGCGAAATGACGAGGGCAAACGTTACGGTTAACGCCTGGTCGCGGAACAACTGGCCTGCGATTCCGGAGATGAAGACCATCGGGAAGAATACAGCGATCGTGGTCAGAGTCGCGGCGACGACCGCCGAGGCAACTTCGGCGGTTCCGTTCTGCGCCGCCTCGAGAATTTCCTGGCCCTGCTCCTTCTTGCGCACAATGTTTTCGAGTACGACGATCGAATTGTCTACGAGCATGCCGACGGCGAGCGCAATGCCGCCCAGCGACATGATGTTCAGCGAGACATCGTTGGTGTACATCAGCAGGAACGTGCCGATGACGGACACCGGGATGGCGATGCCGACGATAGTCGTCGCGCGCGCGTCGCGCAGGAACCCGAACAGGACAATGATCGCGATGATGCCGCCGAGAAACGCGGCGTTCTTGACATCGTCAACCGCCGACGAAATGAATCGCGACTGGTCGTAGACCTTGATCAGCTCAATGTTATCGGGCAATGCTTTCCTCACGCGCTCGAGGCGCTGCTCGATGCGATTGGCAACCTGCACCGTGTTCGCGTCGCCCTCTTTGTAAACCGCGAGTTCAACGGATTCGCGTCCTTTGACCCGGGTGACGGCTTCGCGCTCTTTGAAGCCGCGCTCTACTGTCGCGATATCGCGCAAGTACACGGGCCGCTCGGCGACGTAGGCGACGATGGCGTCACGAAACTCGTCGACCGATTGAAATTCGTTCAGTGTGCGGACGAGGAAGCGCTGGTCTCCCTCTTCGAGCCGGCCGCCAGAGAGATTGACGTTCTCGGCCCGAATCCTGTTTGCGATCTGCTCGATGCCGATACCGAGCTGAGACAGCTTTTGTTGATCGACCTGTATTTGAATCTCGTCTTCGAGACCCCCGCTGACCTTGACGGCAGCGGTCCCTTCCTCGGCCTCGAGGTCGTTCTTGATACGGTCTTCCGCCAGTCGTCGCAATGCCTTGAGTTGCCCTTCGGCATCATCGGCTCCGGGCTCCGATGACTCTTTGTAGAGCAGGCCCAAACGCATGATGGGCTCGGAAGCGGGATCGAAGCGCAGCAACAACGGCCTGCCTGCTTCAAGTGGCAGGAACAACAGATCGAGCTTTTCACGCACCTCTACGCCCGCGACGTCCATGTCCGTGCCCCACAGGAACTCGAGCGTGACATCGGACTGTCCGGAGCGCGATACGGAACGCACCAGGCGAACATTGCGGATTACACCGACCGCTTCCTCGATTGGTTTGGTAATGAGGTTTTCCACCTCAACCGGAGCCGCGCCGGTAAGCTCTGTACGAATGGTTACGGTCGGGTAGGAGATGTCCGGCAGCAGATTGAGGTTCAGGCGCGACAGGGACACCATGCCGAAAAGGCCTATCGCGACCATGAGCATGACAATCGTTACGCGACGCTCGGTCGCGATTTCAATCAGTCGGCGCATTTTCCGACAACTGCTGCGTGGTCTGGTCTTCAGCGTCAGCGTCTATCGGCTCCGCCGCCGGGTCTTCGCTATCTGCCTGATTGATGATCGTAACTTTCGAATCCTGTTTGAGGCTGATCTGGCCTACGGTGACAACCTGCTCGCCGTCCTCGATGCCGCTGACTATCTCGATCATGCCCTTGTTGCCGTAGCCGGTCGTAACGCTCTTCCGGACAGCCGCACCATCCTCGACAACAAAGATGCTCATCGTGTCAGTCTCTTCGACCAGGGCGCTGCGCGGAATCTGTAGTGCGTTCTCGTGCACGTCGTATACAACGCTTATCCGGCCGAACATGCCCGGCTTGATGCGCCTCTCCGCGTCGAACATTTCGATTGTGATCTTGAACGTGCCGGTCTGCGGGTCGACGATCGGACTCACGCGACTGACCGACGCAACGATAGGATCGCCGGATAACGCATCGATCTGGATTCCGACAGGCTGCCCTGCTTCGATATGCCGGTACTCGCGTTCCGGGACGTGCAAATAGGCAACCAGTGGATCCAGTCCGGTCACCCTGAATGTCGGTTCACCTATGCTGACTGTGTTTCCGAGTTTGACGTAGCGTTCGGCGATGACCCCGTCTATGGGTGCGCGAATCTGCGTGTAGTCCAGCTCGAGGCTGGCAAGGTTGAACGATGCCTCGAGCGCCTCCATTTCAAATTTGATTTTCTCGAAGTCGCCCTCGCTGATCAGGCCTTTCGATTTGAGGTCAACGTTACGCTCGTAGTCGCGCTGCAGCTTGCGGAGATTTGCTTTGGATTCATTCAGTTCGAGCCGCAGGCGGTCACCGTCGAGGCGCGCAAGAATCTGTCCCTTGGCGACATCGTCGCCCTCTTCGACCAGCAGTTCCCGGACCTCCCCGGCAACTTTCGCGATTACGTCCGCTTCCGCGTATGCCTCGATCGGGGCTGTGCCCGTGTACATTGCATACACGTCACCGCGTGTCGGCAGTTCGGTTTCGACAGGGATTGGCGGCGACTCTTCCTCGCTGTCCTCGGCTTCCTGGTGCTGCTCGGATTGGCAAGCAGCGAGTAACAGGACACCCAAAACGGCTGCCGGTCCGAAACGGTTTAGGCTCATTGATTCTCTCCCTAAGCGCCGCGTGGTCTTTTTAGCCAGTATGCGGTGCAACTCCGATGAGTCAGCCGGTATAGCTGTCCTGAAGCATATTGCTGGCGAGTACTTTACTGCCGTCGCGCAATCCCGATTGGCCTACGACGACGATTTCCTCGTCGCCTGTCAGTCCACCGAGTACCTCGACGAGATCACCGGACTGGATACCGGTTTCGATGACACGGCGCGTCACCTCACCATTTGCGACGACGTAAACAGCGGCCTGGTCATCCTCTTCGACGAGGGCACGTCTCGGAATAACCAGGGCGTCGGCATGCTCTTCGTAGGAGATCGTGAACCGCGCGAACATACCCGGCGCAAGTTCGCTGGAGCGATTGTCGATGAATGCCGTGGCGCGGAAAGTGCCGTTGCGAACATCGATCGTCGGGCTGATGCGTGTAATCGTCGCCAGGTACATCGTATTTGGAATCGCGTCCACGGCTACTGTCGCCGCATGGCCGGCCGAGAACTTGGCGATTTCTGCCTGCGGAATTTGCAAATAGGCAACCAGTTCGCTCGTGTCGGTGATTCGAAAGACCACGTCATTCACGTTCAGGTTTTGACCGAGTTTGACTTCTCGACTCGAGACGACGCCGTTGATGGGTGCGCGAATTTTCGAATAATCGTAATTGAGCTGGGCCAGTTCGTAACTGGCCTCCAGTGCATCGAGATCAAATTTCAGGCCTTCGAACATCGATTCACTAACAAGCCCGCGCGCCGCCAGGTCGGTGTAACGCTCGTATTCACTCCGTACACGATCGAGGTCGGCTTTGGCAGACAGCATTGCGAGTCGCAGGCGCTCACCGTCGAGCTGTGCGAGAACCTGGCCCTGCTCGACCTGATCACCTTCTTCGACGAACAGATCAACAATCTCTCCACCGACCTTCGCGACGACAGGCGCGTCCAAATCGGAAGCGATCGTCGTGGTGGCTTCGTATGTCGCGAAAATGTCAGCGCGAGCGGGCAGCGCGATGGCCACCGGAACCGGCGTCGCGGACTTGATCTCATCGATCGATGCGATGCTTGCTTCGCCGGTGCCGCAGCCTGACAGCATGACGGTTGTCAGCGCGAGTAGCAGTGTTACGACGAGAGTTCTGTTGCTTGTCATGGTAAATGCCGTCTTCATCAGTATCGGTGTTATAGTGGAGTATAACACTAGTTCTGTATAACGCAATACCCGACTTCACGTTTTTCGCAAATATGATGACCAATAAAAACAAGAAGTTACAAATCATCGTGCGATCGGGACCGTCAACACTGCCGGCTTCACTGATTCCGACAGGCTTGATTGTTCGGAGTTCAGCGCCCCGGGCCGCCCCGGGGCTGATTTCGATGTCAGCGTTTGTCTGTTAGATGCTGCAAATCAGGATTTGGATGCGTTGCGGGCGCATGTTGGGCGTCAGGACGTGACCGTTCCAATCGAATTCTTCTCTTGTGCCTCACGTCGCGAGGCTATCCTCTGCGAGATGTTGGCCTGAATCATCAGGAGGCTTGGAGTCAGTAGCAAGGTCAGGATCGTGGCAAATGCCAGTCCGCCGGCGACTGATGAGGCGAGCTGTGTCCACCATTGCGAACTCGGTGCACCTATGGAAATTTCGCGACCAATGATATTGATATTTACTCCGAAGACCATCGGCATCAGGCCGATGATCGTTGTCACCGTTGTGAGCAGCACGGGACGTAATCGAATCGCACAAGTTCGCAGGATCGCGTCGAAGGCATCGAAACCACGACTCCGCAGTACGTTGAACGTATCGATAAACACGATGTTGTTGTTGACGACGATGCCAGCGAGTGTAATTACGCCAACACTCGACATGATGATGCCGAAAGGTTTGTCCATTATCAGGTGACCCAGCAACACGCCACCTGTCGAGAACACGACCGCGGTGAGAATCAGGCCGGCCTGGTAGATGCTGTTGAACTGCGTCACCAGGATAATGGCCATGATCGCCAACGCCATCATCATCGCACGTGACAAAAAGGCCATGTCTTCTTCCTGGTCTTCAGTGCTGCCGCGGAATTGCGCGCTGACCGAGGGATCGATAGCCAGGGACGGCATCATACTCCGAAGCTCTGCAACGACATCGGCGACCAGGTATTCGCTGTCTACGTCGGCGTTGATCGTAATCGTGCGCCGCAAATCTGTGCGGCGGATCGTACTGACTTTCTGCGCTGGCTCACGAGTGACGAATGTGCTGATCGGGACCAGTCCGCTGGTCGTCGGGATGCGCAGCTCGTCGATCTGCGAAAGGCTGCGGCTCGCCGCAGGGTAACGAACACGGATATCGATTTCGTCGTCGGTATCATCAGGCCGGTACTCGCCAATCTTGATACCGTTGGTCACGAGCTGAACCATCGCACCCACAAGCGATATGTCAGCGCCAAAACGGGCAGCCTCTGCACGGTCTACCTTGATCTGCCACTCGATGCCGGGCAGCGGCCTGCCGTCTTCGATATTGACGACGCCGGGGTGGTCTTCCATCACGGCACGGATATCTGCGACCGCTTGCTCGAGCCGGTCGGGGAAGCGGGACGCCAACTCGATGTGAATAGGCTTACCGATAGGCGGTCCGGCATCGGGTTTGCGCGTCTCGATGCCGATGCCGACGAGGTCCGCCGTATTGTCGCGAATGTCGGCAAGAATCGCGTCCGAACGACGCCGCTGGTCCCAGTCGACGTAGTTCAGCGTCAGTGACCCGATCAGGTCCTCGGACCCCCGGTTGCTGCTGCCCACCTTTGTATACAGGTTTTCGATTTCGGGCATGCCGAGAACACGGTTCTCCACCTGTCGAACCAACGTGTCCTGTTCGTCGATGGACAGATCGCCGCGCGCTCGGATATCAACCATTGCAAACGGCATCTCGACGTCGGGAATATACTCGACGCCGCGGCCCAGGGTGATAAACGCCAAATAAACGAGGATGAGCAAACCGAATACGCCAGCGACACTGCGCCACGGGTGTTGCAGCGACCTTTTCAGAAACTGCACATAGTGCCCGGTAAAACCGGTCACATCGTCGAGGTCACCGGTCTCCGCATCGGCAAGATTGCGGCGTGCTTTCTCGCTGATTGCGCCAGCCTTGCCAAACATCGAGCCGAGTGTCGGTACGAATATCAGCGCCATGACGAGTGACGATGACAGGACCGCGATCAGCGTGATCGGCAGGTATTTCATGAACTCGCCCATGGTGCCCGGCCACAAAGCCAGCGGCACGAAAGCAGCAAGCGTCGTGCATGTAGACGCAATAATCGGCCATGCCATGCGAATCGACGCGCGCGAGTAGGCCGCGAATCGTGGTTCGCCCTCGGCCATCCGCCGATCGGCCATCTCGGTCACCACGATCGCGCCATCAACGAGCATACCGACCGCCATGATCAACGCGAACAACACCATCATGTTTATCGTTATGCCGAACGAGCCGATCAGGAGGATTCCCATAAGGAAGCTGCCGGGTATGGCAACGCCGATGAGCAGGGCAGTGCGCATTCCGAGGATGCCAATGATCACGATGAAGACGAGCAACACGGCGGCGATGACGCTGTTCTGCAACTCGCTCAGCATATCGTTCACGTCTTCCGACTTGTCTCGAGAAGCGACTATCTCGATCTGCGCAGGCCAGAAGTTTCGCTCCGTATTGATCAGTGCCTTGACCTCGTCGATCGTATCGATGACGTTGGCGCCGGCACGTTGCACGACTTCAATTGCAAGCGCCGGCGTGCCATTGAGCCGCGCGTAACTCTCCGCGTCCTTGTAAGTCCGACGCACTTCGGCGATGTCCTTGAAATGTACGATCCGTTCGCCGACCGCCTTGATCGGCATGTTGAGCACGTCCTCGGCACTTTCAAAAACGCCGGGCACCTTGACGGGGAAGCGACCTTCGTTCGACTGCAGCGAGCCCGCCGCGACGAGGCGATTGTTGAGTGTGACGAATCTGATTATCTGTGCCTGGTCGAGACCGTAGCTCTCCATGGCCAATGGGTTGACCACGACCTCCATCAGTTCCTCGCGCACGCCGACGAGGTTGACCTCGAGCACGCCGGGAAGGCCCTCGATTTTCTCCTTGAGGTCCTTAGCTATAGTCGTCAGCGTCCGTTCCGGAACATTGCCGGCCAGGTTCAGGACCAGCATCGGGTCGAAGCGAGACATCTTGACTTCATTGACTGTTGGCTCGTCCGTTTCGCCCGGCAGCTTGGACTTCGCCATGTCCACTTTTTCGCGGACGTCCGCGAGCGCCTTGTTCGTGTTGACGCCGGCTTCGAATTCGATTTGTACGAACGCACCACCCTCGAATGCACTTGCGGTCATTTCCTTGATGCCTTCGATCGTCCGCAGCTCCTGCTCCATCGGCCGGACCAACAGGCGTTCGCCATCCTCCGGTGAAATACCGTCGTGACTGATGTTGATGTAGATAACCGGAATCTCGATGTCCGGCTCTGCCTCCTTGGGAATAGTCACGTAGGCAACGACGCCCGCAATCAGGATGACCAGCAGAGACAGGATGACGGTTCGCGACCGCGACATGGCTGTCTCGATGATTTGCATGGCTAGTTGCTCTCGTCGTCCGACTTGATGGCGACGGCGGTGTCGATGTCTCTCTCAGGCACGGCATTGACCGTCGAGCCCGGAGCAACGAACCCGTGACCGACTGTGATGATCGTCGCTGTTTCGGGCAGACCCACGATCCAGATGCCTTCATTCGTAGACAGCGCCACATCGGCGACGACGAACTCGACTTCGCCGCTATCATTAATAACCTTCAGACCGACATTGCCGGCGTCGTCCAGTGTCAGCAGTGATGGTGATATCCGGTGCGCCAGCACATGTTCCGCCGGAATGCGCAGCTCGGCGGTCCCGCCCGCCCGTAGTTGACCGCCGCTGTTGTCGATTTCGAGTTCGACCTCGAATGTCCGCGTCGCCTCGTCCGCTACCGGCGCGACGTAGCGAATCTTGCCATGCACGGTTTCTCCCGTCGCAAGCCGTGCCTGGGCGGTCTGGCCTGTAATTACGTAGCCTGCGTCAAACTCCGAGACGTTGGCCGACACAATGATCGTGCGATTGTCGACAAATCGGGCGATCGGATCGCCACGGCTGACAAAGTCGCCCACTTCGACGTGACGCGCTTGCAGGGCGCCGTCGAACGGCGCGCGAATGCTCATGTAATCGAGGTCGAGTTTTGCTCGCGTTAGCTCAGTCTTCGCTGCTTCGAGTTGCGCAATAGCCTCCTGGAGCTGGGCTTCGGAGACATAACTCTCCGACATCAGCTGCTCGCGGCCTTCGTATTCGACCTGCCGTTGTTTAACCGTCGCTTCCGCTTGTGCAAGGCGAGCGCGCCTGTCACGTTCGTCAAGTCGAACGATGACCTCACCGCGACTCACGCTCGAACCGCGCTGTACACCAACGAACTCGATGCGGCCATCGGTTTCGACCGCAAGGTCGACGATGCGTGCTGGTGCCGTCTTGCCGTTCACGACGATGGTACGCATGATCTCTTCGGCGGACTGCGTTCGCACCCGAACGCTCGATTGTGTTGTACGGGCAACCGGAGAGAGGTCCGTTACGGGTGCCTCGCCGGGCTCGCCACCGAGTTGTCCGGACCATAACCAGGCGACCACCAGCACGGCGATCCCGGCCGACATCAGCCAGGATCGGTGGTCGTTCAAATAAGTGAGTATTTTCATTATCAACCCGTCGCCGACTGCTTGTCGTCTTCCGGTGTTTCGAACAGCATGTGCCTGTTCTCTTCCACGTATTTCTTCATTGTCTCCATCATCGTCTGGCCGAAGCCGAGTACGAATTTAGCGCCTTGCGGCCACTCATGCATGCACGATGTTTCGAATTCACGAAAAAGCTCGAGGTTGTCATTTGCCTCTTTGACGCGATTGTCGAGCACGGTTTCAATTTGCTCGCGATTCATTAAGTGCGCAAAGCACATCGTCGCCAGGAACTCGGACCGGATCTTGTGACAGGGGCAGGGGTTTTCGAGCGCTTGCAGCAAATGCTGTCGGCCACTTTCAGTAATTCGGTACACCTTGCGGTCGGGTTTGCCTTTCTGTGGAATTTGCTCGCAGTCGACCAGACCGTCATTCGCGAGTGAATTCAGGGCCGGGTAAATCGAGCCGTAGCCGGCCGCAAAAAAATGGCTGAACGACGACTCAAATTCCTTTTTCAGGTCATAGCCGGATGCCTCACCGTCGGTGAGCATTCCCAGGCAAACGGTTTTCACATCCATTGCGTCTCATTCCGGCGGCAGCTGCCACCCATATATCGGGGCGATGCATTATATTAGTTCGATATATAAAGTCCAGCACCGTTCTACCGTTAGAACCAGTGTCAAAATAACTATTTAAAAACAAGACGTTACAAAATTAGCGATCGGAAAATATCCACATAGCAGACGCGAGAGACTGCCGGAACGCGCAGATAAACCGTGTGCCTACTGGAAATATTGCGCCATGAACGGCGTTAGCATGCGGTCATCCGGGTCGAGCTGGCGGCGGATTCTGCGGAAAAAGCTCAATCGCTTGCCGTAGATTTGCTTCGCGTAGTCGGAACGCAGGGACCGCGTCTGGCTGAATAAAGGAACGCCAGCCCAGTGTTCGGCGAAGTCCGCAAGATCGATAACAAAGTCTTCCCAGCCGCTCGCCTGGGTCGAAGACGTCTGCAGCGCGATCATCGGTTCGTCGAATGTCGGCGACAGAATCGCCGAACGGTCTCTACATACGTGGTAGCCGACGGCCGGCATGTCGCAACGATAGCGGGCACTCGAGTAGGTCTGATGGCAGAAGTCCTGGTACGCCTTGGCAACGACTGAAAAGTCCGACGCGGGGAAACACCACGTTGTGTAAAGCATGTTGCGAGTGCGGCTGAAGTTGCGTCCTGTCAGTCCGGCAATCGTATTGTTCCCGGCATTGACGAATGGCCCGTTGAGAATGCCCTGGGTAGCTTCGCTGACCGTATCGATCAACTGGTAGCGTACGGCATGGATTGGCAACAGCCGATTGAGCGACTTGCAGACATTCGGTAGCACCGTACTCTCCCCCCAGTCCTTGATCTTCCACGGCGTCCGGTAGGCGTTGCCGGGAGACTCCGAATAACGACGCAGGTCGAGGTACACACGGTCACGGTAAGGCATCAGGTAGAACTTGAAGCCGACGTCGTTGCCCGACAGCGTGTCGACGACGGAACAGAAATCGTCCACGGTCAGCTTGCGGTGGCTTGCAGAGAAATTAGACACTGGCTGGACCTTGAGCGTGGCTTCCACGATCACGCCGAGCAGCCCGTAACTCGATCGAACAGCGCACATCAGGTTCTTTTGAGACGCGTCGATTTTCATCAGCTTCCCGGCTGGTGTCACCATCTTGAGGCTGATAACCCGACTTGAGAGGCAGGCGGACCGTCCGCCTATGCCGGGCCCCATGCTGGGCGCGGCGATAGCGCCGCCGAGAGTGCGCCCCGTAAGTTCATGCGTGCCGACGAGCTCAAGGCCCTTTTCGGCGAGTGCCTCCACCAGGCGATAAAGACGTACGCCCGCCTGGGCCGTAACGGTATTGTTGAACGAGTCGATGTTGAGGATGTTGTCGAGAGCAGTCGTCTGCAAAACCGTGCCGGTCGGCGTGCTGTTGCAGCTCGTACAAGTCGTACTCGCGCCCTGCGGTCGGACAGGTGTCGCAATACGTGATCCGGGATCGAGCAGCTTGAGAAGCCGGGGAACATTGGTGATCTGCGTTTCCGTCTCGTCATTGCCGACCGGCGCTGCAAAACGTCCCGTATTGCGAAGTCTGGCTGCTGTCATTTGGGTCTCCGGCGTCAATAAGGTTGAATGCCAAAGACACGAGCATGCTGGTTCAGGGAAGCCGTTCGGAGGGTCTCGTACTGAATTGACGAGGACTCGTATTGGCGGCCCCGCTGCCATGGGTACTACCCGTAGGCCGGAAGCTTTGCGACCCTGTCTTTCGACAGGTGTGCCTTTGTCAAACGAAGTGCCATCGTCGCACGGCGCCGAGAAAGCTGTCAACGCAGGCAGCGGACCGAAAAACTTATTGTTAAATCAACACGATAATGAATCGCATCTAGTGCCAGGTGAATACCCAGCCAACGACGATGGATGCCCCCGGTTCCTGAATCGTCGCTGCCGTTCCACCTACGCTCACAACAGCATCACTCGTCGGCCGCCAGCCTGTAATGCTGAGACGTAACTTGAAGCGGGAGCGCTCCGAAAGCCGTGCCGCATCGAACTCGACGCCGGTCTCCAGAACCAACACACCGCGATCGATCGACGCCGATTCTTCTCCGAGCAACTCTTCCCGCCCCAGCAATTGTTCCCGGCGCCAGCCGGCGCCCGCGCTGGCGAAATACCGCAACCAGTCTATTCGCTCGGTGATGCGCCGGGACCATTCCAGACCCAGTGACAATTGCGATGTATCAACGAACAATGCGGGGTTCCTGCCGAGCTGCGGCTGGCCGCCGCGAATTTCGGCGAGAACCGCCTCGTCCCAGGATGAGCTGTCGCTGGTGAAAACCCGGCGATACCAGCGCGTTGCCACCTGAAACATGACGTGCGGCAACTGCAAGGCGAATTGCACATCCGCCCGAACAGGCTTCGGTGTCGTTTCACCACGTGTCCGCGGAGAAGAAATGAAACTCAGCTGACCATAGGATGCAGAACTGTCCATTCGTTGCACTGTTTCAAATACCAATGCTCCGAAGCGCACACCCAATGATACGGCCGCCTTGTTTTCTTCCGCGGCCGTATCCCGCAACACGAAGTCGGCATCGTAACCACTGCGCCAGTCGCGGCGGACGCCGAGCCAGATGTCCCACTGCCTGCGCGAGGCAACTGCGTAGAGACCGGCAACGCCATCCAATTGGCCGTCGGCGGTCGCCAACGCCCCAGCTCTTGCCCAGTAACCAATATCCCAATTGCCCATAAAGCCATCACCAGTCGCAGCAATGACCCGCTTGTAGTGTTGTGCCAGAAACCAGGCTGCCGGGTCGGTTTGGCGCGTGTCGGTATAGGGAATTGCCTCGGTATCGGACTCGATCAGCCGATGAAAGCCGTTCTGAATGCGTTCACCTTCGAAGTTGCCGACCATGCGAATGGCGAGACCGGTGGCTACCGAAGTCTGCTGCGCGCTGCTATCGACACTGAATAACTCGTAGCCCAGGGACAACGTCATCGTGTCGATCCGCCCTCGTTCGGTTTCTGCGAGGTCCTCACGCGTCATGACGCTGTGGTCGAGTACGGCAACCCAGGACTCGCGAAGGCGGGCAGAGGCAATCATCTGCTCGGTCCGATAGTCATCGCTGGTGTCTGCGGCTGCAAAGTCGTTGCCGAGAAAGAATGAATAGTCCGGGCGCACGGTTGGCGCGAGATGTGGGGGCAGGCCTGAAATCTCGCCAGCAAGACTGCCGCTGGCGGCGACGCATAGAAATACTGCCGAAATGATGTACTGATTGATATCTGGCGCCCTGATCCTGAGAATGTTTGACAACCGCGTTAAGCGGAACCATCATTATGCGAACCGTGTCTATCCAAGTCGATACGTACACACAAAGAAGCGCCCCGCTCGGGCGGGGAACAAGAAAACAGAGGGATTCCCATGAAGACATTATTTGCGATCGCGGCGGCCGCGCTCGTCGTCGGTTGCTCTTCTGCGCCGACCGTACAGACCGGGCCGGATGCGGAGACAACATTCGATGGTCTCGTCAGGATCGACAATTCACGATTCAGGAACGCCTGGATCGACCCCGATGTTGACCTGACACAGTACAACAAGGTCATGCCAGGCGGTGCCGAATTCCAGTTTCGCAGCGTGCAGAAAGTGTCGAGCATGCAGGCGCGGCGCTCCAACGAAAATGAGTTCTGGATGAGCGACTCCACCAAGGAACGCCTCGTCGAAACGGTTTCGGAGGTATTCGCAGAGGAGCTGCAAAGTAGTGAGCACTTTGAAGTTGTAAATGAAGCGGGACCGGAAACTCTGATCATCGTAGGCGCAATGCACGATATCGTATCGCGGGTTCCGCCGGACATAGTCGGACGCGGGGATATATATCTGTCGTCGGTTGGTGAGGCTACGCTGATTATTGAAATCAGTGACTCCCTGAGTGGCGAAGTCATCTTCCGCGCTGTCGACAGGCGCGCAGCTGAGCGTACCGGCGGTACAGCGATGCGCTCCAATTCTGCGACCAACTGGGGCGAGGTTCGCCGCCTGGCGCGTCGCTGGGCGACCAGTCTTCGCGACGGCCTGGACTCGATTCACGAATAGACCAGTACCATTCTCGAACAAGAAAGCCCGGGCCTGACCCGGGCTTTTTTTATTGCCGCAATGCTGTTTGGCTTGAACGCGGCTATCTGGGTAATAATCCCGCCATGGGAATGTTCGAGACACTCGTCGGTAGTCGTGTACCACAAAAGTATCGCAAGTACTTCGATCTCCCGGAACGTAAGAACTCTTACAGCTTCTCAGCGATCCGCGAGTCGTCTCTGGGTAAGGCCACCGCAACCTGGTTGACAGGCAAGGGCGATCTGTGTGGCGTTTACCGGCTCCAACTCGGTCTTGACGCGCTGTGCATGCGAGTTGGTCTGATCGAACGTGCCGAACACAGTATCGATATCCAGAGTTACCTGATCCGCGACGATCTCAGCGGTAATCTGATTGCACTGAAACTCGTCGAGGCGGCTGACCGCGGCGTACGCGTTCGGTTGTTGATGGACGATGCACTGACCGAACCGATCGACAGCGGCCTCTTGAGTCTCAATGACCACGTCAACATCGAGGTGCGGGTATTCAATCCGTTTCCGCGGCGCCGCTCACGGCTGATCAGCTTCATCGCCAATTTCAACATTCTGAATCGGCGCATGCACAACAAGTCATTCACAGTCGACAACCAGGTCACGATCGTCGGCGGCCGTAATCTCGCTGATGAGTACTTTCAGACCAGTGGGACGAGCGAATTTCTGGATGAAGACCTGGCGGCGATAGGACCCGTTGTGATCGATGTGTCCGACGGCTTCGACGAGTACTGGAATACACCCGAAGCGATCCCGATCAGCGTGTTCGACAAATTTCTCGATCACCAGGCCGTGAGCGAAACGGTCGCCGCGGGCCGCCGCTACCTCGAAGAGCACAAGAAAAACCCTTTTTTGCTGGGACTGAACGACGAGCTCGTGCAGGCATTGCTCGATGGAAGCCTGCCGCTCCTGGCGGCGCGCGCGGAGCTGGTGCTCGACCATCCCGACAAGGTGCGAGGCCTGGTGCGAAAGCAGGTAGGCGACGTAACCGATCGCCTCATACGGATGGTGTCGTCGGCACACGAGCAGGTCATTGTTGTGTCGCCGTATTTTGTGCCACAGCGACAGGGCGTGGACTTTTTCAGCGCACTGGTCAGAAAAGGCGTCCGTGTTGTAATACTCACGAATTCCCTTGCGTCTACAAATCACTCGAGCGTATACGCGGTCTACGCACGATATCGAAAACCATTGTTGCGTCAGGGCGTCGAGGTGTATGAATTGCGGCCGGGCAATGACAATCGCGTTGTCGATGAGACAGGTGCCGACCCCGTGCCGCTTACCCTGCATTCGAAGGTCGCGATCGTTGATAGTGCCCGGCTGTTCGTGGGCTCTTTCAACCTCGATCCGCGCTCGCTTTATATCAATACCGAACTGGGTGTCGTCGTCGAGTCACCGCAGATGGCGGCGAGCATGGCGTCGGCGGGCCTGGAAGCGCTGCAACTGTCGGCATACCAGCTGAAACTCAACAGCAATGGTCGCCTGAACTGGCACTTCACGAGCAGGGGGCAGAGTCTCATCGCGACCAGGGAGCCAGATACCAGCTTGTGGCGACGCTTCCTGACACGGCTCATGGGATGGTTGCCGATCGAGGGACAGATGTAGCTAGTCGGAGGATTGCGCCACGCAGTCTTCAAGCGCATCGCCATGCAGTTTGTCGACGAGAGCAGTACGCTCCGCAGTTAGCTGGTAGCCGACGTAGTACTTGAATACGTTGCTGACGTAAGTCACGGTCTCGCGGCCGATACGGCGCGCAGCAATAATTTCGACGTTATCGAACCAGCGATTCCTGTCATAGCCGTTTTCGGCCGCTTCCCGGCGATACCGGGCGATTTTCGCGGGTCCGGCGTTGTAGGCGGCGAGACTGAATATCCACTGGTTCAGGTCATTAATTTCATCACCGCTGAAGTAGCGATCGGCCAGGAAACGCATGTACTTCGCGCCGGCGTGCACGTTGCTGTCAATGGTGCTGATGTCATTGATGCCGACGTTTCTGTCGGCGGCTGTCGATGGCTTGATCTGCATGATGCCGACAGCCCCGGCCGAGCTGCGCCGGTTCTGGCGCAGGCCCGACTCCTGTTGGCCCTGAGCAGCAAGCATCAGCCAATCGAAATCAAACTCCTTGCCATACTTCTGGAATACAGCCACGAGTTCGGTAAGCTCCTGCGGCGATCTATTGGTGTGCGAGCAACGCACCCGGGCAGCGTCGGACAGGTAACGGTTGTAAGTGTCATTGCCGATTAACGTGCCTTTGCCGTACTTACGCAGAAATTCCTGGATTTCGGCAGCCAGTTGCGGACTGTCCTTGCGGAAGGCCCAGGCAATGGAACCACCTTCGTTAACGATCAAGTTATCGTGAACGACGATATCGGGAAATACGCCTGCCCAGAATCGCGCCTTGTAGTCGTCCATGACAGTGACGTCGATGATGCCGCCATTGACCATCTCGAGCAGATCCTCGGCCTCCAAAATCTCGTCCGCATCGCGAATCTCAGGCGGCTCCAGCCCCTCGTCCTTAAACCTCTGCAGCATTGGCTGCAGATGGTCGAAATAACTGCTGGACCGGCGCACGACGATCTCCCGGCCCGCCAGGTCATCGAGGCTGGTAAGGGGTTCGGCGCCTGGCCCGGTTACGATGACTTCATTGATCTTGGTCAGCATCGGCCGCGAGAACTGAATCTGCGCGCCGCGCTCCGCGGTGATGGTCAGATCGGCAGCGATGAGATCGGCGTGACCTTCCTGCAGTGTCCAGATCAGCCGGTCACGACGGACAGGAATTGCGACGACATATACTTTGACATTGCCGCGGTCCAGTGTGTCATTGAGGTGTTGTTCGAGCCGCTGCAGCAAATCCCACGAGGCGCCGCGTGGCAGGCCGTCCTGGTAATAAAACTGGTAGCCGCCAAAAGGCACCACGGCCCGTATCACTCGTCTTTCGATCATGCCGTCGAGATCGCCAGTCCAGGGCTCCCAAATGACGCGGAACGGCATGGGCAGGAGGTCGCCGGATGACGGGCTCTCATCAAGTACGTCCGGAGTCTCCGCTGCGGGCGGCTCCGCGGAGTCGGCCGCGGTTGGCGGGCGCGGATCCTCAGTTGCTACAGGCGCTTCATCGGGTTCGGCCGCACCGCCACAGGCTACGAGGCAAAGCAGGAGCGCGGCTATAGCAGATCGAATCGTCATGGCAGTCAGGTATGCGGGCATCGATTTCAGATTCTGTCAGTTGAGCGCTCCCGAAGCCAGACAGCATTTCGATAACGGTCCGGCACTTGACGATTGTCGTGCCAAGACCTGAGACTGTTGCGTATGGGCTCACCCGATACCACAGGACTCGCTGCAGCCGCTGTTGACGCCGCGCAGCGTATTGGCACCCTGGTTCGCGAGACACCCCTTGACCATTCTCTGCGTTTTAGCGCGCTGACAGGTGCCGAGGTTTATCTCAAGCTCGAGAACCTGCAGTACACAGGTTCGTTCAAACTGCGAGGTGCGACGAACCGCCTGATGACCCTCTCCCCTGAGCAACGCGCAAAGGGCTGTGTGGCAGCGTCCAGCGGTAATCATGGCGCGGCTGTCGCTTTTGCGATGCAAAAGCTCGGAGTCGATGGCGTCATCTTCGTCCCGGAGCAAACCTCACCTGCAAAGGTCGATGCGATAAAGAGCTACGGCGGAGACGTCCGGTTCTTTGGCACTGATGGGCTTGATACCGAAACGCATGCGCGCCAGTACGCGCAACAGCACGGCTTGTTTTACCTGTCCCCCTACAACGATGCCGAGGTCATCGCCGGGCAGGGAAGCTGCGGTGTCGAGATCGCGACACAATTGCCGGATGCAGACGTCATCTATGTAGCAGTTGGCGGAGGCGGGCTGATCAGCGGGGTCGGCAGCGTATTGCGGAGCCACAATCCGAACGTTCGAATCATTGGTTGCCAGCCTGAAGCGTCCGCCGTAATGGCGCACTCGGTGGAAGCCGGACACATTGTTGAAGAGCCCAGCCGAGAAACGTTGTCGGATGGTACGGCAGGCGGGGTCGAGCCGGATGCGATTACATTTGAATTATGCCGCGAACTGATTGACGAATTCGTACTCGTCGACGAGGACCAGATCGCAACGGCGATGCGGCAGTTTATCGACCTTGAGCATCAGCTCGTAGAGGGGGCCGCAGGTGTCGCGCTGGCAGCCATGATGAGCCAGAAGGAAAACCTCCAGGGGCTCAAGATTGTAGTCTTGATCTGCGGTGGCAACATCGCCCGCGATACGCTGAAACAAATACTCACAGTCGAACGAAAGGACGAACCATGAGGCTTGGGTTCTTGATTTTCTTTGCTGCAGTCGCAACGAACTTTGCGGTTGCGGACACTACCGTGTTCGTTAACGTCAACGTAATTCCGATGACATCCGAGGACGTCCTGTCTCAGCAGACGGTGATTGTTAAGGGAGACGTTATCGCGACGATTGGTGACGTGGAAACCGTGCCTGTGCCGGAAGAGGCGCGTGTCATCGACGGCACGGACCGCTACCTTATGCCCGGTCTCGCCGAGATGCACGCGCACGTACCCGGCATGAATTCGGCGGATCTCGAGAGGTACTTCGCGTTGTTCGTTGCGAATGGCGTAACAATCGTCCGCGGCATGCTGGGTCAACCATCGCATCTTCTGCTACGTGATCAACTGCTATCCGGCAAGGTGTTCGGACCCAGGCTAATCACGTCGGGCCCCTCTTTGAACGGGCGCTCCGTCAGCGGCGCCGCAGACGGCGTACGCCAGGTGCGCGAGCAGAACGCCGCGGGCTATGATTTTCTCAAGATCCACCCCGGACTGGATGCCGGCGAATTTGCGGCTATTGCTGATGCCGCGAATGAGCTGGGAATTCCCTTCGCGGGTCATGTGCCGGCCGCCGTCGGCGTGTCGAATGCAATCGCATCCGGTATCGCGACGATCGATCACCTCGACGGGTACATGGCGGCGTTGATGCCCAGCAACTTCGATCCATCAGGCGGCTACGGCGGGTTCTTCGACGTATTGCTGGCAGATCAGGTCAATGCCGACGGAATCGCAACGTTCGCTGAAGAGACGGCGGAGGCGGGTGTGTGGAACGTGCCGACGCAGTCATTGATCGAGCAGCTCATCGACGAAGTCTCCGTCACCGAGCTTCGCAACCGGCCAGATATGCAATACATGCCGGCCGCGACCGTGGATCGGTGGGTCGGCGCCAAAGAAGCGCAGCAAGCCGAGCGCGGGTTCAGTCCTGATGTAGCGGCCGAGGCGATCCGGATCCGGCGCGCGCTGATCCTTGCGTTGCACAGAGCGGGCGGCAGGATCCTGCTGGGATCGGATGCGCCGCAGATCTTCAACGTGCCAGGATTTTCCGTGCACAACGAGCTGGAAATTCTCGTAGCGTCGGGGTTGACGCCGTTTGAAGCCCTGCAGACTGGTACGGTCAATGTCGCCGATTTTCTTGGCCTCGACACCGGCTCCGTCGACATTGGCCGGCAGGCGGACCTCGTGCTGCTGGATGCCAATCCACTCGAGGCCATCGGCAACAGCCGCAGAGTTCATGGCGTGATGGTTCGCGGAGCCTGGTACTCGGGTGCTGACCTCGAGCGCCGCGTCAGGCCGTACCGCCAGACAACAACTCCCTGAATTCCGGCGTTGCAACCAAACGGCGCTGACAAGCGTCTAATGGATGACTTTGTGCGATGAACTAATTCGAAGGAGCATGTGATGCGTGGATTCATAGTAATGGCGATGTTCGCCGTGAGCCTGGCCCAGGCTGAGTCCGGTAACTACACCGAGGTTCGCGAACTGACGTTGCAATCAGCCGGATTGACCGAGTTCGTAATCGATGCCGGCGCCGGGTCGCTGGTAGTGACCGGCGCTGATGATGCCGCGGAGATTTCGGTCACGGCGACGATCATCATTGAAGACAAGAACGAGAAAGACGCGCTGAAACTGATCGAGAAGCGGCTCGACTTGCAGCTCGAACGAGACGGCGACCGGGCAGAGCTCAAGTCAGGATTCAATTCCGGCTGGCATTGGGATGGCAACGCCACGATTGACCTGGATGTGCGCATGCCAGCCGGCATCGCGCTGAACGTGGATGATGGATCAGGTTCGACGACGATTTCAGGCGTCATGGGCGACGTGTTCGTCGATGACGGCAGCGGCTCCATTCACATCACGAACGCCGGGTCCGTAACCGTAGATGACGGCTCTGGTTCGATCAAAGTCAGCGCCGCGTCCGGCGATGTCTACATTGTTGACGGTTCCGGGACCATCGAGATTCAGGGCGTCGGAGGGTCCGTCAGGATAGAGGACGGCTCCGGTCACATCAGGGTCGACGACGTCGAGAAGGACCTGATTATCGAAGACGATGGCAGCGGCGGGGTGAAGTTCAGCAACGTGCGCGGTAACGTCGAACAGGACACCTGACCAGGGCGCATTTCCTGTTCCCGGGCCAGGTGACGCTCGCAACGGCTTCATCCGGGTTCTAAGCCTTTGATTTCAGGCCCCCAAAGCCCGCCAGTGATGGCGGGCTTTGTTTCGTCAAGCTAGAATGACGCAAAACCCGGGCAACGGGTGGCAAAGGGGGGAAAGATGAAACTCGTTAAACACCTGCTTGATACGAAAGGCAGGCACATCACTTCGATCGTGCCGGACGCATCCGTGTTTGACGCTATCAAGCTCATGGCCGACAAATCCATCGGCTCGCTCGTAGTCCTGGACGACGATGGAAAATTGCTCGGTATCGTTACCGAGCGCGACTATGCGCGCAAGGTGATCGTCAAGGGACGGTCGTCCAGAGGGACTCAGGTTGCGGAGATTATGTCGACAGACGTCATGACGGCTGCGAGCGATAACCGTGTTGACCAGTGTATGGAGCTGATGACGAACAGGAAGATTCGGCACCTCCCCGTCGTCGAGGACGATATCGTCATCGGCCTGATTTCTATCGGCGATCTCGTACAAGCCATTATTGCGGACCAGAAAGAGGAAATAGAACACCTCGAACACTACATCAGCGGTTGATCGATGAGTGACGGCCGCGATATCGAGCGACGTGTCTGGAAGCTGTTTGACGGTTACGTTCACGGCACAATCAGCCGGCGTGAATTTCTGGACAGGGTCGCTAAATTCACGGCTACAGGCGTATCGGCCGCCACGCTGCTGGCAACGCTGAGCCCCGATTACGCGCTGGCCCGGCAAGTCGATCCCGATGATCGATCGATTTCGACGAGCTACAAGAAGTACGCTTCTGCAAAGGGTGCGGGAGTCATGCGCGGTTACTTTGCGCGCCCCGCCGTCATTGATCACAAACTGCCGGGCGTCGTCGTCATCCACGAGAATCGTGGCCTGAATCCTTACATCGAAGACGTCGCCAGGAGACTGGCAGTCGCCGGCTACATAGCCTTCGCTCCGGATGCGCTGACGCCGCTGGGCGGTTATCCGGGCAACGATGACGAAGGCAGAGCACTGCAAAAGCAGCGCGATGGCAACGAGATGATCGAAGATTTCATCGCCGCAGTTGAGTTCCTTCGCGAGCATCCCGATACGTCAGGTCGCATCGGCGCCGTCGGCTTCTGTTTTGGCGGGGGCATGGTGCTCAAGCTTGCCACCGTGATTCCGGACCTCGATGCCGGCGTTTCCTTCTACGGCCGTCACCCGGGCGCAGATATGGCAACGTCCATCGAGGCGCCCCTGATGCTGAATCATGCCGAACTCGACGAACGCGTGAACGCGACCTGGCCTGATTTCGAGCAGGGACTGAAGAAAGCCGGCGCAGACTACGTCCACCACGACTACGAAGGCGTTCAGCACGGCTTTCATAACGACACGACGCCGCGTTATGACGAGACTGCGGCTGAACTCGCATGGCAAAGAACCGTCGAATTCTTTAATAAAAACCTGAAGGCGGACGGTTAAGCCCGGCGTCCGGCGCACGGACGAAGGACCATGAAAATTCGACGATTTTTACCACTGCTTGCCCTGTTGGGTATCGTCCTGGTCGTGCCTGCTACAGGGCAGGAGGACAACCAGCCGCGCACGGTCATCGGCCCGAGCAACATTGACCTGGCGGACGGGGCAACGGCCTTACGTACCGGAAATGCAGAGGATGGCGTACGGCTAACGCGAAGCGGCTTGCGAAGTGCCGCCAATGATCGGGAGCGTGTCGCCGGTTATTCCAATCTGTGTGCCGGCCTCGTCATGCTCGACCAGCTCGATGAGGCGCTCGAGGCCTGCAACCAGGCCCTCATGATCGATGACAAGCATTGGCGCAGCTATAGTAATCGCGCACTGATTTACGTCAAACAGAAACGTTTCGCGGATGCGGAGCGGGATATCGCAGATGGCGAGGCGATCAGCCCGAATGCGCGTACCCTGAAGATCGTCAAGGCCATGTTGCTGGATGAAACTGACCCGGTAGAGCCGAGCATCACTATCGACGATCGTCGCCAGGTCCCGGTGGATGGTGGTGAATAGAAAGTTACTGCCTGCCGTGCTGCTATTGCAGGCAATTGGCGTCTGCGCGGCGGATGAGTCCAGCGTGATCCACTTGCCGGATCGCAGCAGCGAGCGTGTTCCGCTGAATACCGTCGCGCCGGTCTATCCAGCCATCGCCATGCGTGATCGTGTCGAAGGCGACGTGCAGGTTTGTTTCAACGTCGATCGCAAGGGTCGGCCCTATCGCATTGCCGTGCGCTCGAGCACCGACCGAATCTTCGAAAAACCGTCGATTCGTGCGATCAGGACCTCGCGCTACGTAGCACTGCCGCCGGAAAAAGAAGTGCCCGGCATCAAAACCTGCCGGACATTTCAATTTCGCCTCGAGTCAGTGGCGGGTAACTAGCCAGTCGCGCATCCAAGCCGTTGCAGTGTTGTCATGAGCGCTGCTCGGCAAGCAGCTTCCTGAAACTGTAAAAAAGTATCGGAATTACCACCAGCGTCAGGGCCGTCGACACTAGGATGCCGAATATCAACGCAATCGCGAGACCGTTGAAAATTGGGTCGTCGAGAATGAAAAAGGCACCCATCATCGCCGCAAGAGCGGTCAATACGATCGGTTTTGCACGTACGGCCGAGGCTCGGATGACGGCATCCTCGAGCGACTTTCCGGAGCGGCGTTCTTCGAGAATAAAATCCACCAGCAGGATCGAGTTACGTACGATGATGCCGGCGAGCGCGATCATGCCGATCATCGACGTCGCCGTAAATTTCGCGCCGGCGGGGACTAAAACGCGATTTTCAGATGTTGCGGAAGGACATGGAATTCGAGACGCCTGGTCTGCAGTGGCTCGCCATCGAGGTTGCAATGCAGTTCACGGTCAGATTCGATCGTGAAGCGCTCAAGTTGCCGATAATTCACGTGGACATTGTCAGGATTCATCGGGTCATCGAGTTCCTGGCCGATACTTGCAATTCGGATGCCGCGATCGACCCGGATCGCACAGAGATCCAGCAGTCCGTCGTCGAGCTTCGCGAGTGGCCCAACCTCGAATCCGCCACCGGCGTAGCGATTATTGCCAACGGCCGCGAACAGAATACTGCCTTCGAGGTCCTCCCCACCCGGCACGATCACCCTGCCGGAATGCGGTGTCAGATTCATCGCCTTGATCAGACCGGTTAAGGTGTACGCTGCACCGCCGAGAGCTTTCTTGAGCTGTGCCGGTGTGGTCGCCGTAATTTCCGCGCCAAATCCCAGGCTTGCGACATTAATGAAGTTGCGCCCGTTGAGAACTCCGACGTCGACTGGCTTGCCGTCGGCGTTGCACGCGATTCGCAAACACTCGGTAAGGTCGTCGAGCGGTAATCCGCAGCCGCGGGCAAAGTCATTCGCAGTGCCAAGAGGAAAAACGCCGATCGTAAGATCCGCAGCGCCGTCACCCGCGGCGACGATCGTGTCAACGACAGCATTAAGCGTGCCGTCTCCGCCGCCGGCAATGATGCGCTCGGCTCCTCCATCCATGGCCTCACGTACGATGCGCGACACCTCCTCTCCGTCGTAGGGGACGAGGACCCGCAGGTCGGAACCTTCCGATATCGCTGTTTCTATCGCATTTCTTACCGCCGGGCGAGCGGCAGCCTTCAAATGCAGTATGACGACGGTCTTGGCGGTCACGCTCCGAGGCCGGCGGCGAGCTTCGCGGAACGCAGCGTATTGGCCATGAGCATCGTGATGGTCATAGGTCCTACGCCGCCCGGCACGGGCGTTATTGCCTTGGCTACCGTTACAGCCTCATCGTAATTGACGTCACCGGTGAGCTTGTTCTTGGTCTCACCGTCGATCGTAACTTCGACCCTGTTAATCCCGACATCGATAACGACTGCCCCGGGTTTTATCCAGTCGCCACCGATCATGTTGGGACGGCCAACGGCAGCGATGACAATGTCGGCGCCGCGCACGACGTCCGGAAGGTCTCTCGTACGACTGTGACAAATGGTCACGGTTGCATGGCGGGCGAGCAGCAAGGCTGCCATCGGTTTACCAACTATGTTGGAGCGCCCGACGATAACTGCACCCAGGCCGGACAGGTCTGCGCCGAGATGATCTTCGATCATCAACATACATCCAGCCGGCGTGCATGGGACGAATGCGTCGGCGGTATCACCGGCTGTGAGTTTGCCGATATTGATGTAATGGAATCCGTCTACGTCCTTGGCCGGCGAGATCGATTGCGTGATGCGTTGCTCGTCGAGATGCCCGGGCAACGGCAATTGCACCAGGATGCCGTGAATGGAGTCGTCTTCATTGAGCGAAGTGACCAGGTCGAGTACATCCTGTTCGGACACGTCCGCAGGCAGCGTGTGTTGCACCGAGTTGAAGCCACAGGCCTCAGCCGTGCGTTTCTTGTTGCGCACATAAACCTGGCTGGCCGGATCTTCACCGATGATAACCACAGCAAGCCCCGGCTTGATGCCGTGGTCGCGCAGCAATGCGGCTGTTTCCGCCGTGATTTCTTCCGAGATTTCGGCAGCCTTCGCCTTGCCGTCGATTCGTATTGCAGTCGCCATGGATAAATTCCTGTGCGGTGACGGGGCGGGCATGGTAACGCCCGCAATTCTGCGCGTAAACTGCGCCATCTACGTAACCGCAAGTGATTGAAGGATAAACAGTGACCGAACCATGGCTGGAACGCTGGGAAGAAGGTCGTATCGGGTGGCACGAGGCAGGCGGCAATGCCAGCCTCCGCAAACACTGGAGCGGTGGGACCAAGCGCGTGCTGGTGCCGCTGTGTGGCAAGACGACGGATCTGCTGTGGCTCGAAGAGCAGGGCAACCAGGTCGTCGGTGTCGAGCTCTCCGACATCGCGGGCCGGGCATTCTTCGATGAGAACGGTATCGGGTACAGAACCCGGGATGCTGGTCTGACGGTCTACGAAGGAACGGATCGGCGTATCGCGATCTACTGCGGTGACTTTTTCGAGTTCAGCGCCGCAGGGTTCGACGCTTGTTATGATCGCGGTGCGCTGATCGCGTTGCCGAGCGACCTGAGACCGGCCTATGCGGCACATCTCGACTCGTTGCTGACGCCCGACGCCAATCGTCTCCTCATCACGATTGAGTACGATGACACGATTGCAACGGGGCCGCCGTTTTCGGTCCCGGCAGACGAAGTGCATGCTTACTGGCCTGAGTTGCAGTTGGTCGACCGCTACGACGACATCGATAACGGGCCACCGAAATTCCGCAGCGCAGGGCTTACCTCGATGTACGAGAGCGTCTGGCGCTAGCGCCTACCAGGGCACACAGGTCACCGGTGTCCAGCGTTCCTCGCGTCGGCTAACGCGCCCGCTCGTATCCTCGCTGTCACAGCTGATCGGTGCGACCCGGCTTCGATCACGGCGCCGGTGTAGACACCGCAATGCCAGCTTCCCGCGTAGGTAACTTCAATCATGCGCATTTCCGGGTGCTCGTCTTGATCTGCGATGCAGAGCAAGGATCAGGATCGCCGGCGAGAGCGCCGCGACGACGTGCTTCAACGAATGGCCACTCATCACGTGCAATGACGCATAAACGCCGTCGTCGAAATGTTCGAGCAACTTGGCCGCGATGTAGAACAGTACCAAGAGCCAAAACGTCCCGGTCAGGTCAGAGGCGTCGCGACGAATGACGAGTATCGCCGGGATCAACAACACCGGCAGAAACTGCACGACCGCGTACGGGCGCAGGTCTCCGTTTCCAGTGGATTCCGTGATGTGCCAATAGAAGACCGACGCCGCGCCAACGACCAGGAACGGCACGAGCAAGGTGCGCGCTGCACGTGGTGACAGATATTCACCGATGACGATTGCGAACAGGCCCGCAAATCCTATCGTCATCGGTAAGCGGTCCCATACGAGGGAGCCATTCCCCGGTAAGAGGTGAAAATACCCGGAACCGAATGCGGTTAGCGCGATGCCTGAGAAGAAGATAATCCAGGGCCAACGCAAGTCGGAGTCGCCTACGGTGTCCGGGTTCCTTGCGATAAAGGCCACGCCGTAAGTGCCTACCAGCAGGAACGGCAAATTCGACAATACGTTCCAGAAATTCTTGACCCCAAGCATCGAGCGTGTGTCTGCGAACGCGTGATAGGCGGGGTCCTGTGGAACGGGGTCAACGACGGCGAAGAACAGGACGACGGCAAGCGCCGAAAAAGCCAGCAGGCCACGGCTCAGCGTCGCGGCGCCAGTCATGTTCGCCTCAAATTCCCATCTTGGCCAGGATATCGGCGATTTCCCGTGCGATGCGCTCGGCAACCGGGTGTTCCGCGGCAAACCGGGATTCGAGGTCTTTGGCGCGGTCTCCGGCCGATGCGCCGTTGCCGTCAGTGATCTTGTCGAGATCGTCGTTGAGCTGCGTCAGCAACTCGCGAGTCTCGGCGTCGATATCTCCCGTCGCCTGCAATTCCCTGTTGAGTTCGGCCAGAAGATCGCGTATTCGTTCGCTGCTCAATTTGATTCTCCGTTGTTGGAATCAAGGTACTCCAAGGCAACTGCCCCGGCAAGCCGCTACCGGTAGCTGCTTCGCGCTAAAATGCGGCAGTTTTTACGGGTTGCTACAGGTAGCGAGTGAAGTCATTTTTCAAACAAGCCCGGGGTGTGCTGACGTTCACGGGGCTGACGATCAATACGATAGTCTGGATCGTGCCAGTGATGATACTGGCGCTCGTGAAATTGACTATTCCCATCAAGCCGGTGCGACGCGTCGTCACTCGCTGGCTGATGACAATGGCCGAGAACTGGATCAGTGGCAATCGCCTGATACTGGCGGGATCGGGCTCACGAACCTGGCGCGCAGACGGGATCGAGGACCTCAGCCGACAAGGCTGGTACCTGGTTCTCGCCAATCACCAGACCTGGGTCGATATCGTGGTCCTGCAGGTTGTGTTCAACCGTCGCATACCGCTATTGAAGTTCTTCATCAAACAGCAACTCGTCTGGTTTCCGTTGCTCGGCATCGGTTTCTGGGCGCTCGACATGCCGTTCATGAAGCGCTACTCACCGTCGTACCTTGCGAAGCACCCGGAGAAGAAAGGCAAGGACCTGGAGGCGACGCGCCGGGCGTGCAGGAAGTTCAAGGACACGCCAACGTCGGTCATCAACTTCGTCGAGGGAACCCGCTTCAGCGAGGCTAAGAAGGTTGCGCGAAACTCGCCGTATCGACAGTTGCTGCCGCCGCGGGCCGGGGGTGTCGCCGTCGCAATAGGATCGATGGGCGAGACCTTTGACGCCATCGTCGACGTTACTCTCGTCTATTCGGGTAGCGTTCCCAAGTTCTGGGCAATGATCTGCGGCGAGCGGGTTACGGTTACCGTCGACGTGCGGACCCGCCCGATCGATGCTGAATTACTGGCGGGCGACTACGAGAACGACCGCGAATTTCGACGTGACATGCACCGCTGGCTGGGAGCGATCTGGGAGGACAAGGATGCCCGCATCGCTGCAATAAAAGGCCGTGTGGCGTAGACTGTAGACTGTCCATTGACTAGCGGAGCGCGTGATGTCCGAGAGCCGCCATTACGATACGGTCGCGTTCGATGTTCGCGACAATGCCACGATGCTGTTCTTCGCGAAGACGTCGGAGACCGGCGATATCGAGGATTATCTGCTGCTCGTAAGGACGATCGAGGACGATTTCGATGAGACGATGCACATCGAGATCAACGAAAAGCAGTTCGGCGGCCACGAACTGCTGAGCGAAGCTCAACTGCTCGGCAATATGTTGCGGCTGACGTTTAATGGGCCGGTGGATGCGCTGGACGGCGCAAGCGAGATTGCGCTCACCTTTGCCGAAACGCCGGAAAACCTGACCGGCATCGAGGTCGGCGCATTCCGTGTCTTTGGAGATGCCCTGACCGGCGGCAATGCCTGATCCATGTTGCAGCTTCGTCCTAACTGCGAGGCCTGCGATCGCGACCTGCCGCCCGAATCTCGGCAAGCCATGATCTGCACATTCGAATGCACGTTCTGTAGTGATTGTGCAGAAGACGTGTTCGCGGGCGCCTGTCCCAATTGTGGCGGCAATCTCGAATTGCGGCCGATACGGCCCGCAGCGTTACTCGACAAATATCCGGCATCGACGGAGCGCGTCCACCGCGACGAATCGCGGTAACGACCTTGTCCTACAGTACTTACATCCTGCGCTGTGCCGATGGCAGTCTCTACACGGGCATCGCGATCGACGTTCGGCGCCGGCTCGAGGAGCATCGCAGTGGCGTGCGAGGCGCCAAATACCTGCGAGGCAGATTGCCTGTCGAGCTGGTCTTCCAGGTTGCCGCGGGTGATCGCAGTGATGCGCTGCGATTGGAGCATCGCGTCAAGCGCATGACCAAGGCTGACAAGGAAGCTCTGATTGCCGGCACGCTGGTGCTTCAGGCGTCCGGTGATTCCTCGGGATAGAGTGGCAAGGCTTGTCCGAAAACCGGAAGATACAGCTGGCTGTCGCGGTCCCAGGTATCACGAAATTCCTGCAACCATGTTGCTGTGTTGACGAAGTTATCAAGCAACGCGGGGAACAACTCTATCTCGCCGAAAGGTTGCGTGTAGTCGTCAAAGTGAATCGGAAATACTCGCGTTGCCCCCGTCGCCGTCACCAGGGACTGCCAGTAGTCCTCCGCATAGTCGCGGCCGAGACTTTCGAGTAGTCCAACGCCGAGCATGACGACGTCTGCTTGCACCTTGTCCAGCGCACCGGCGACGTAGCCGGCACTTCCTTGTACGATTGTCGTGCCCTTTGGGTGTGCGACAACGATCGAGAACGCGGTGCCAACCCGCCATGCCGTAATCTGCGCGGGAGTCTCCAGTGGCTCATCCACCGTACCGGGCAGCGGTACCGAGCCTCGCGGCCCGATCGGCGCGTGCACGGATGGAATTAGCGTCACCGTAAAACTACCGAACGTATAAGGCGTCGCATCATCGACCACGATAATCTGGTCTTCCGGCACGCCTGCACCGCGGGCAATATTTGCGGTGGTCTCAGAACCAATAATCGATGCACTACTGCGGTTGGCGATCGCACCGATATCCATAGCGTGGTCGTAGTGCGAGTGCGCGGGAATGATCGCAGCGAGTCGCTGTATCCGGTACTCATTGAGGACGAAATTGATCATCGGTGCGTCGCTCGAAACAGGGATTCCGAGCAGCGTTTCGAACAACGACGGCCGTGACATGAAGCCGTCGATCAGAATCTGAGTCTCACCATCGTCGAACAACAGTGTTGTTACGCCGAACCAGGTCACAGTTACCGCCGGCGCTTCGTCGGCCACCTCGACCGGCGGGTGCAATCCGGTGTCGGTGATTTCGGGTCGCGTGTTCCATGCCCATGTCAGCAGCGCACCAAGTACTATGACGATCGCCGCAATCGCAACGGTAGTCCTGATCGCAACGCGCTTAATGTTCTGTATCGTGACCGACGGCATGGCGTCACGATACCATCAACATCGCGGTGCGCACGATTTGCAGGTATCCCCCCTGGCGGGTCTAGCCGTTCGCGGCTGCCTGCTGTCCGGGGCAGTCCGATTTCTCGGCGCCCGTGAAGTCGATGGCCTGACCAGTCTCCAGCAGGGTCTTGAGCCCGGCAATAACGTGCGGCCAACCGAAACTGATCATGGATGCGGTCTGCGTGCCCTCCACGAGCTGGTCGTGGACGACGGTCAGTCGCGTTCCCATGTTGAGTCGCTCGAGTTTGAAGGTCACACGTGAGGGCGGGTCACCAGCAGCGGGCGACTCCTTGCCGGTGAATTGCCACGTGTATGCGAGTTCTTTCGGAAACTCGGCGCTCAGGATCTCGCCGGCGACGCCGACGCTGTCGTCCGGATTAAGAAACTCGATTTTGCTGCCTGGCTCGTAGTCGCTTCGAACTCGTGTGTCGTGCCAGTACTGGCGCGTGAACTCGGCAGTCGTCAAGCCCTTCCAGACTTCTTCCGGCGGCGCTGCAATTACGGTCATGTATACGAACTCCGGCTTACTCATCGTCTCTCTCCTGCAATGCGTCTCTTAGATTCAGAATGGCTGCGGCGCGCTCTCCCGAGAATTTGTCGAGCCAGCGGCTATTAATTTCGGCGATCGGCACGGGATTGAGATAGTGCAACTTCTCCCTGCCGTGCCACTGGCAGCTGACCAGTCCGGCGTCCTCGAGCACCGCCAGATGCTTGGTGGCGGACTGTCGGCGCATGTCGAGCCCGTTGATCAGCTCGGTCAGTGTCTGACCTTGCTCTGTGAACAATCGGTCCAGCAACGCGCGTCGCGTCGGGTCAGCCAGTGCCTTGAATATCGCGTCCATGGTTAATAGGCAGCCAAAAGGTTGCATATTATTATGCAGCTTTTCAGCTGCATGTCAATCAGATTATTGCCCCACGGCAAATTTCGCGAGATAGCCCGTCAGTGGCGCCAGGTAATTCCCCATCGCGTAGCCGAGCAGCGCCATCAGGATGGAGACGGGCACGAGGCTCGGTTTGTGATGTGCGGCGACAATTGGCGCCGACGCGGCGGCGCCGATGTTTGCCGCGGACGCGATCGCGACGCTGTGTATATCGACGCGGAAAATCCATGCGCCCGCCAGGCAGAATGCGCCGTGGATGAAGATCCAGATGAACGCACCGAGCAGGAATGCCGGAGCCTGTGCGAGCCCGGCGACTTCGGCCCGGGCGCCGATGCCCGCAACGAAGATATAAACAAGCGCTGTGCCCATCGCCGTCGAGTTCGGCAATTTTGAAATTGGCGTGACGGACAATAGCAGCGCGATCGTCGTAACCAGCAGGATGCGTGTCGTCGACTCGCCGAACACAGGCGCGAGAGCTTCGACGTTGGTGCCGATCCACTGGGAGATCACAGGAGCGAGAGTGATGCCGACCCAGGAAACTACGACGACCACGGCGGCGAGGAAAATGTATTCCGGCATCGTCGGCACATGCTCTTCCTCGACATGGGTCTCGGCCGCTTCCTCCATCGCTTTCAGCCGTTCTTCGGGTACCCGCGCCCAGGTATTGAACCTGTCGGCGAAGTTGCGCGACGTCAGGAGTAATGGCAGCCAGACGATATAGACAGCGTTATCGGCGATGACCGCCAGCCCGAACAGCTCGTTTGACGTACCCAGCATCTCCTTGGTTGCGGCCATGTTCGCGGTACCGCCGATCCAGCTGCCGGCGAGTGCGCCGATTCCGGTCCAGGCATCGTCGGAGAGCCAGCGGTGCACGATCATGTAGGAGACGACGGCGCCAACCATCACGCCCGCGGTGCCCATCAGCATGACGAGAACGCCCTTGCCCATGATGCGCACGACGGCGGGCACGTCCACTTTGATCAGCATCAGGACGATAAAGGCAGGCAGCGCGTACTTGCTGAGGCCGCTGTAGATAATCGACTGGTTGGGCATCATTGTCGTGCCGGCGATTTCGACATTACTGAGAATGACTGGTGTGATGTAAATAAACAGCAGCGGGGGAAGGAACTGGAACAGTTTCGCGCCGGTGGCTTTCTCGAGGTAGAAGAAAAACGCCGCAACGGCGCACAAGACGGCGAGTACGCCAATGGGCGATGTGATCAGGGCTGCTGAATCTGGCATTTGACGTCCGCCGGAGAATAAAGCGCCCGAGTATAAAGCATCGGGCGGCCGGCGAATCAGGAGAAACTAAGCTGGGCCGCGTGGTCCTTGCGAGTTTCGGCGTCGGTCAGAGCGGCCGACTGCAGGGTCATCCACACCGCATCCCAGTCTTCGACCTTGCTCGGGCCGAAAATGTACTTCGCGATGAAACTCTCGAGCTGGGAGACACGAATGACATTCTTGGGTGGCGCCGAGGTGAATTCCACGGAGCCCGTAAATATGACGAGATTGGCGACCGGCACATCCGGAACCACTTTTTGGAGCGCGCGGGTGCGGCCCTCGTTCTGAATCAGCGGGTTCAGGAAGCGACGACGCGTCACGCCGTCCACATTGGTCCATTGCGGCTCGTCGGCTTCGCCGAACACGATGCCGTTGTAATGCTTGGTCTGGATACAGAGGATGCCGCCGGCGGTCATGATGGCGTGATCGATTCGAGCAATGCCGCCGTACGCGCCGGGCAGCATGAAGTCGTGCAATACGTCCTTGCTGCGGGCCTCGAGAGCGCGCCGGATGCGGACCTCACCGATCCGCGCGACGATGAAGTGCGCGAGTTGTGTGGCGGCTTTGCGGAAAATCAGCGTCAGGAACAGGGCGCCGGCGATCGTAAACATGAACATGGCGGGACCGACGCTCGTAATGCCGGTCACAACTGCGGTTTCAGCTGCCACGGCGGGTAGCGCGATGAGCGGCAAGCTCGACAGAAAAGTCCTCAAAACCATGAACATCGCCCGAGAATAGGCCTAATCATTCCCCAAGTTAACGTAACACGTCACGTTTTCGTGAACCTCCGCTATCCGGGGTACGCGAGGTAGTATCCGTCGACTTCCGCCACCTGGATGGGCGTGTCATAAACGGCGCTCAGCCGGTCGGCCGTCAGTACGTCCGGCTTCGGCCCGTCGGCGGCAATAGTCCCCTGGTGCAGCAGGATAACGCGCTCGACCTCGGGCGGAATCTCGTTCAGATGATGCGTGACGATCACGATGTTACAACCGCCCCGGGCCAGCGAGCGGACGCGACCGAGATAGTCGAAACTGGCGGCGAAATCGAGGCCCGCGGTCGGTTCATCGAAGATCAGCGTATCCGGACGGTGAACGAGCGCGCGACCGAGCAGGCAGCGGCGCTGTTGCCCCGTCGACATCGACTTCAGCGGCCGGTCTGCGAGTTCGCCAATTCCGAGCTCCTCGAGGATATTGCGTGCGGTGTCGATCTGCTCTTCGCTGATTCGCTCGGCAAGCATGCCGTGTACACCGATGCTCGACAGGTAGCCTGAAACGACGACCTCGAGAGCCGTTGCGGTCGGCCTGTAACGCTGATGCAGGTCGTGCGAGACGATGCCGATGTGCTGACGCAGTTCCCAGACGTTCCAGTGTTCCCGCCCGAGAATCTTCACCCGGGAATCGTCAGCGACAACCGGGTAAAGCTCGCGATTGATCGTCTTCAGTAGCGTCGTCTTGCCCGACCCGTTGGGGCCCAGGATCGCGAGGCGCTCGTGCTGCCGGATTGTCAGGTTCAGCTTGTCGAATACACGCGTCGTACCCCGCCATATTGTCGCGTTATGGATATCAATGAGTGGCGGTTCCCTCATGTCTTGTCAGATTTCCGGCGTGAGACCCGATGGCTTCCAGTCTTTGTAAGCTTGATACGCGGGTACCTGGTCATTGTCCTGCAGCGTCTCGAGCGTTTCAGCCAACCACTGGAACCATTCGAAAGCTGCGGGATTATCAAGATCCTCTCGCATCTCATTGATATAGGTCTCCAGTCTGCACCACAACATAATCGCACTGCTGCCCATCAGGTTCTTGACGAGGACCGACGGCACGATGCGCTGGTACATCATGACGCCGATGTTCTCCATCGTCGTACTAATCGTCATCGCACAATTCTCGGCTTCCTTCGAGTGCGCGCGCATTGCCGCGATACCTAGCCCTTCGGGCATGCGCAGTACTTCCCGGTAGGCTTGCGAGAATTTCTGGCTGCCGAAAAAGCGAAACAGCTCGATGGCGGCCATCTCGCGGCGCTGCTGGCGCAACTGCCGCATCTGAATAATCGCGAAGAAAATACCGCCGATAACAACGGCGGCGCCGATGATTTCCGCCATATTGGCAAGGCGGGAAAGGTCATCCATGGTCAGCTCCTGAAAATGTAGCGCGCAGTCTACTGGACTTGAACCGGGGCTGTCAGGCGATATGCTGCTTCCAGCTGCCGCGCCTGAACACCATCACCGACAACACTGTCAGCAGCGACTCCGAGATGACGATCGACCAGAAGACACCGTTCGGACCCCAGCTGAGGGGCTCCGCGAGCCACCAGGCCAGAGGAATCTGCGTCAGCCAGAAACACAGAAAGTTGAGTATCGATGGCGTCGCCGTATCGCCCGCTCCGTTCAGGGACTGGACCATGATCATTCCGACCGCGTACATCGGATAGCCGATGCCCAGTATGCGGATGCAACTCGCACCGTAGCGCAGCACATCGGGATCGCTCGAGAACAGCGCAGCGATCCAGGGAGCAGCAAGCACGGAGAGGAAGCCGAGCCCCGTCATGAATATCGCGTTGTATTTTGCGGCGCGCCAGGCGGACTCCTCGGCTCGGTCCGGTTGCCCGGCGCCGAGGTTCTGTCCAACCAGCGTTGCTGCGGCGTTGCCGAGACCCCAGGCCGGCAGGAATACGAACTCTATGATGCGCAGCGCGATCGTGTACGCGGCGATTGCCGCACTGCCGTAGATCGCAACGATGCGCATGATGACGATCCAGCTCGACGTCGCGATCAGGAACTGGCCGATACCACCAACTGAAATGATGATCATGCGGCGCATCAGTGCAAATTCGAATCGCAGGTGGCGCATGTGAAATTCAAGCCGCCCACGGCCGCCGACGAGGTAATACAGCTGGTAAACGACCCCGACACCGCGACCGATCGTGGTCGCCACAGCAGCTCCCGTCACGCCCATCTCCGGAAACGGTCCAAGTCCGAAAATCAGGCAGGGATCGAGGACGATGTTGATACCGTTTGCGAGCCACAATGAACGCAATGCGATTGTCGCGTCGCCAGCGCCGCGGAACGCGGCATTGAGCAAAAAGAGATACAAAATACTGGCCGAACCACCGAGTAATACGGCAGTGAATCCCTTGCCCTGATGCACGACGCTCTCGGATGCACCCATCACCCGCAGCATGTCCTCGGCAAAAATGACGCCGAGCACGCCGATGACAACGGACAACAGCGCGCCGAACCAGATCGACTGGCCCGTCACCCGGGCTGCCGCATCCGGATCTTTTGCGCCGATGCGACGCGACACCATGGCGGTCACACCCATGCCGAGGCCAATGGCAATGGCGTACAGGATTGTGATCAGGGCCTCGGTAATGCCGACGGCCGCAACGGCATCCGTGCCGAGGCGGGAGACGAAGGCAATGTCGACGACTGCGAAAATCGCCTCCATCGACATCTCTAGCATCATCGGAATCGCAAGCAGGCCAAGCGCGATGCTTACACGTCCCTGCGTGTAATCGACTTCATTGTCGCGCAGCGACTCGCGAATGAATGCGATCGTGCGCCTGATGGCCGATGTTCGTGTCGTGCTCATGCTGCCAATGTTAAGCTCGTTGCCACGTTCTCATGGGTGCTGTGAATGATGCCTGAAGGTCTCTGGCCGATTTTGATATTCATCGCTCTCGTCATCATCTACACGATTGCGAAGGTGTTCGAGTACATGAGAAAGAGCGATCAGCAGTGGCGAAAGGTGGACAAGAGCAAGCTTCGCGAATGGGACGAGGACGACGATTGGGGCGAATGACTTACCGCTTGCGCCGGCGGTCCTGTTCCAGGATGGATTCAAGTTCTCTGGCAGAGTCTTTGGATGACTGGATCAATTTCTCTTCGGAATCCTGAATCGCGTGTTGCTCGAGGAGCAATTTCTCGTCGCGTTCCCTGAACATGTCGGATACATGACGAACGTCTTTGTCGTCGAGTCCCAATTTTTCGAGCACCCTCTCACCCATCGCAATGCTTGATAGCAGCGTGTCGCGAATAATGTGATCGACACCAGCATCCATGAGCTTGTGCGCATGGCGCCGGTTGTGGGCTCTCGCGACGATCGTAAGATCCGGGAATTGGCGTCTTGCGGTTGCGGCGATATGCAATGATGTTTCCATCGCGGCTGTCGCCAGGACCAGCACTTTCGCGTGCCCTGCACCCGCGGCGCGCAAAACCTCTGAACGCGAGGCATCGCCGAAATGCACGCTGTTGCCGTAGCGACGCACAATGCCGACCTGTGACGAATCGATCTCGAGTGCCGTAAACGGCTTGTCGATACTCGTCAGCAGACGTCCGACGATCTGCCCGACACGGCCGAATCCGGCGATAATGACTTCGTGTCGATCATCAGGTGGCTCATCGAAGTCTGGTTCGGCAGGTTTTTCGAGCGCCTTGCCGAAGTGTTCATTCAGCAAGTATACGAAAGGTGTCAGAAGCATCGACACCGCGACGGCCAGGATCAATTCGTCGATCAGTGCTGCCGGTATCAGTCGTTCGCGCGTCGCTACAGCAAATAATACGAATGCAAACTCGCCTCCCTGCGACATGACGGCCGCAAGGCTCAACGCATTGCGCCAGTCGCACATGCCGAATAATCGCGCGAGCGGGATCAGTACCAGTGCCTTTGCCAGCATCAGCGCCGCGACGAATAGCAGGATCTTCGCGGGCACTTCGAGCAACAGACTGATATTTACCGACATTCCGACCGCGATGAAGAAGAGGCCGAGGAGCAGGCCCTTGAATGGTGCGATGTCGGCTTCGAGTTGATGCCGGTACTCCGAGTCGGCGAGCAACATGCCGGCAAGGAATGCGCCGAGGACCATCGACATACCGGCAACCTCCATGAGTAGAGCCGCACCGATGACAACCAACAAGGCCGTCGCGGTGAACAGCTCCGGAATCCCTGCGGCGGCAACCATATGGAGCGTTGGCTTCAAGAGAAAGCGGCCGCCGACGATCAACGCCGCTATGGTTGCGACGCTGATGCCGGCTCCGGCCAGGTCGAAGCCGCCGGCCATTACTGCTTTGACACCAAGTAACGGCAGAATCGCGAGCAAGGGAATGACCGCGAGATCCTGTAACAACAGGATCGAGAATGCTGCGCGCCCGAATTGCGAGGTTAGCTGCTTTTTCTCGGCGAGCATCTGCAATACGAACGCCGTGGACGACAGCGCGAGAATGAGGCCGATGACAGCCGACGTCGTTGCGCCCAGGCCATAGAGCCAGGCAAGCAAGCCTATGACGAGTGCGCTGACCAGCACCTGCGCAGTACCGAGGCCGAAGACCATCTTGCGCATGATCCAGAGGCGCGACGGCTTGAGCTCGAGGCCGATGATAAACAACAGGAAGACGACCCCGAGTTCAGCAAAATGCAAAATGTGTTGTGGCTCGTGGATGAGCGCGAACCCGAATGGGCCGATGATGATGCCCGCGGCCAGGTAGCCGAGCACGGACCCGAAGCCCAGGCGCTTGCTGATAGGCACGCTGACAATTGCGGCCAGCAAATAGATGATCGATTCCTGAAGCAAAGTCACTGATCGGCCCCCCTCGATTCCTGATCAGATGGTCGAAAGTGTAAACGTTCAAGGATACGCGCGGCGAATCCTTCGACCGGCGCGCATTTTCGATTACACTTGGCGAAAATCCGCAGGGCCATCTTATGATCGATTTGACTCCGGTGCGTGGCGTGGCACTGATCGCCATGAGCCTCTTACTCACCGCCTGTGACAAGGCGGATCCCGAACCAGAAGTTCAGGACCAGACGGCTGCGCGGGCCAATGTCGAGGCGATGGCGCAGGAGCACGCGGAGGACGTCGCGGAGCCGAGCGCGGCCGCGTTAATCGAACCGGCGCGTGATGTCACCGGAGAGCGCATGGCCTATGCCGAAGTGGACAATGAAATCGTCTACGGACACTTCGCGTACCCGTCGGACATGGTCGAGCCCTTGCCCGCGATCATAATGATTCACGAATGGTGGGGACTGAACGACAACGTTCGTGCTATGGCGGAGCGGTTGGCCGGTGAAGGCTATATCGTGCTGGCCGTCGACTTGTTCGGCGCCGAGACCGCGAGCAGCCCGGAGGCGGCCAGGCAATTGATGCTGAGGGTCGTCGAGAGTCCGGAATCCGCGTCCGCGAACATCAAACAGGCTTATGCGTTTGTCAACGACGTTGCCGGGGCGCCGCGCGTTGCGTCACTCGGTTGGTGCTTCGGTGGAGGCTGGTCGCTCAATACGGCCATGCTGTTTCCCAAAGATCTCGATGCCGCGGTGATCTATTACGGCCAGGTGACTGACGACGAGGAAAAATTGCGTCCCATCAATGCACCGATTCTCGGGTTTTTTGGTGATGCGGATCGTGGCATCAGCATCGAGTCTGTCAGAGGCTTCGAGCAGTCACTCCAGCGGCTGCGAATGAATCATGAAATTCATGTTTACCCGGGCGCCGGGCACGCCTTTGCGAATCCGACCGGTAACAATTACAAGCCGGAATTTGCCGAAGACGCCTGGCGGAAGACGCTCAGCTTCCTGCAGCAGAATCTGGCCGCCGGGGACTCTTGATCGCGGCTATGTCCGGCGCTTTAGCGTCACCCGTCTCACAGCTGAGTAGAACATCCAGCGCCTCCGCCCGGAATGCAATGCTGCGCTCATCGTCTTTGACGCAACGCAATGAGATCTGCGCCGTCAATGCGGTGGCCACTAACAGGGATGGTCGGGACTCATTGGCAGAGACACAGAAGTCCCGCATGGCGATCGGCGCAATCTGACGCGGAGAAATTCGCACAGATGTCTCGAGTATTGCGGAAACCGGAAGGTCTTCCCCGTTGAATGTCCTGTGCGTGTCGGCGACGCTGACCGAAATGGATTCAGGCATACGGCCCGCAGCACATTGCGCGCTGATTCGCAGGGGAAACTCGAGTTCGGGAAGGCGTATCAGCTTGCGGCTTCCGGGATGCGGGGTGATCGAGGCGACAGCGGGTTCGGTGTGCACGAACAGCCGATCGACGTCGGCAACAACGAAGTAGTAGACGGGCAGCAAAATAATTTGGGTCAGCATGCAGTAATCGCCGTGCCGGGACGGTCGGATTATAGGTAATTGATTAGTGGTAATCTCGTGCATATTGTCCGACATATGGCACGACATCCGGAAAATTCATGATTAATAAAGTCGCGCATCTCACCTACAAGACGGCACGCCGCATTGCGGTGCTTGCCGTTGGCTCCACGATCCTGGTTCTGGGTATCGTCATGCTCGTAACGCCGGGGCCCGGACTGATCGTCATTCCCATCGGCCTCGCCATTCTCGGTCTCGAGTTTGCCTGGGCGCGTATCTGGCTGCGCAAGGTGCGCGAGAGTATCAGTAATCACGGTGCCACGAATCATGCCGATCGCGCGGAAAGTCATCGCGATCGCGTGCATCGCTGACGGGTAATGCGGCTAGAAAGAAGGCGCCGGAGTGCTGGATTCGATGAACGATTCAGCGGGCCGATCCGACACGGAACGGACCCCGGCGCCCAGGTTTTAGCGGCAGGGGGGGTTGCCGCCGGACCTTCCCGGTCCGTTTTCAAGCCGGCAATCCTGCCAGCTTGTGGCGAGGTGATTCACTGGCCTGGCAATCGGGGGAGAGAGACCCGGCCGTGCGAACCACCCCAGGGGGTTCTGGAGGCGCGCTTTTGCGTCTCCGGTGTTCGCAAACAATGTGCGGCCAGCCCAGCCAATATCAAGGCCGGACCTGCGCACATCGAAGCTTGTCCGGAATCAGGTCAATGCTGCGGCTGCAGCAAACATGACACCTGCCAGTACGACGAGCATGCCCGCCAGCGCCAGTCCGTCTTCGACGTAGTCTTTCATTTCCTTGCTCCTTGAGAGGTTGCCGGCGTCCCCTTGACGCCGATATGCATTCGTTAAAAACACAGTAGTGCATAAGTCGTGCCAACCTTGACATACCTTTCTAAACAATGACTTACGTCGAAAACGTCATTTACGAAAAATCGTAAATACCGAAATTTCGTAACCATTATTACGAAATTTCGTATAAACTCGCGCGATGATCCAGGTCAATGATTACCAATGGCTGTTTCGCAAGGCGCCGGTGATGGCAATCGCGATCGGCGAGGATGGCAGGTACCTCGATGTCAACGACGCATTCGTCGAGCGGCTCGGCTATTCGAGAGAGCACCTGATCGGCCGTCTGCCGGATGACTACGTTACACCGGAGACATTGCAACGCATCAAAGAAGAATTCCGCCCCGCGCTGCGGCGGACCGGGAAGCTCGAAAACAAACCGGTGAGCTTCGTCACGAGCACCGGCGAAGTCGTTGACTGTGTCGTCGACGCGATCATCGAGTACGACCCGGAGGGCCGGTTCCTGCAAACCATAGCCATGTATTCCGAGGTTACCGACCAGGCCCGCGCAAGCTTCAAGTACCGGGATTTGTACCGATCGACGCCGGCGATTTTGCACACGCTGGACGCTGACGGGCATATCCAGACGGTCACCGATCACTGGCTGCAAAAACTCGGCTACGCACGTGAGGAAGTGCTCGGGCGCCCGGTTACCGATTTCTACAGCGAAGCAGACCGCAAGAAATTCTCGGGGGTCAAATTGCAGGACGCGATCAATCGGGGCGAGTTCAGCAATGTCGACCGGCAGATGGTGACCAGGGACGGGCAGGTACTCGACATCGTGATGTCGGCGATCTCACACCGCGACACGTCCGGCAACGTCGATCGCATGCTCGTGGCGTCGAAGGACGTCACGGAACGCAAACAGGCAGAACGCCAGCTGCGACAAACGCTCGCTGAAAACGCGCGTCTTCGGGAGGAATTGGAACTCGAACGCGACTACCTGCGCGAAGAGGTCAATGTCGCCATGAATCTCGGCCGGATTGCCGGTACGAGCCCGGCGCTGCGAGAGATGCTGAATCGCGTCGAAGCCGTTGCGAACACTCCCGTCAATGTCCTCTTGATGGGCGAATCCGGCGTTGGCAAGGAACTCGTCGCCCACGCAATACACGGCCGTAGTCCGAGAGCAGAAGGACCGCTGGTCAAGGTGAACTGCGCATCGATTCCGAAGGAGCTGTTCGAGAGCGAGTTTTTCGGGCACGTCAAGGGAGCGTTTACCGGTGCGCATCGCGATCGCGTCGGGCGGTTTCAGCTGGCGGATGGGGGCACGATCTTTCTCGACGAGGTCGGCGAATTGCCCATGGAATTGCAGGGCAAACTGCTGCGTGTCCTGCAGGAAAGTGAATTCGAACGCGTTGGCGACGACGTCACCCGTTCGGTCGATGTTCGGGTCATTGCCGCGACGAACCGCGATCTGGAGCGAGAGATCGTCGACGGGAAGTTTCGGGAGGACCTGTTTTATCGCCTGAGCGTGTTCCCGATCGAAGTACCGCCGCTCCGGGACCGTGGCGATGACGTAATCCAGCTCGCGCAGGATTTCCTGGAGGAAACGTGCAAGGACTTTGGTCGCGATCCGATGACGCTGACACGAGGTCAGGCCAACAAGCTGCGCCGTTACGCCTGGCCTGGCAATGTCCGGGAGCTCAAGAACGTGATCGAAAGGGCGGTCATCCTTTCACCCGGAAACGTACTGCGTCTGGAAGCTTCGATGCCGGAGGAAGTTTCGGTGGGCCCGCTACCAGGGTCCGAATCTCCGGCCGACGCGACGTTCATGACCGAAAAAGAGATGCGCGAATTCCAGAAGCACAATCTTGTCGCCGCATTGAAGCAGACAGATTGGCGCGTCTCCGGGCCGGGCGGCGCGGCGGAGTTATTGGGCATCAAGCCAACCACGCTCGCTGATCGCGTTCGTACGCTGGGAATTCGCAAACCAGCCCGGCGCAGACGCTGATGAGCCGCGCCGCCATCAACCGGGTTCTCGTCCTCACAGGACTGATCGCTGTTGCGATCATGTTCCGAAATCTCCCGGTCACAGAGTGGCTGGAGCGCCTGACGCAATTGAACCATTCGTACCCGGTTGCCGTACCGGTCGCATACGTAATGATCGTGATCATTGCCACCGTTGCACTATTTCCCGGCTGGATATCGATGATGATCGCGGGGCTGCTATTCGGGCTTTTTCCAGGCTTGCCCTACGCACTCCTCGGCATCACTGCGGGCGCGTTTGGCGCGTTCCTCGCTGGCCGCGCGCTCGGCCGGTCCTGGGTCGAAAAACGCATGGGGGACAACCTGAAACTGCAGGCGCTCGACGAAGCTGTCGACGCCCAGTCGTTCTACATCATCTTCCTGACGCGCTTTGCGATCGTTTTGCCGTTCAATCTTCTCAACTACGCTTTCGGACTGACGCGTGTCCGTGCGATGACTTATGTCGCGGCAACCGCGCTGGGGATGTTGCCGGCCGTACTGTTGTACGTATATCTTGGCACTCTCGCGGACGACTTCGGACAGATTCTGGCGGGCGAAGTGCGGCCCACGAGTGGCACTTTCTGGATAGCGGCGATCGCTGTCGTCGCCATTGCCGCTGTTGTCTGGATCGTGCACCGTGCGGCAACGCGTGCGCTGCGAGGGCAAACGAATCCATAAAACTGGGGTTACATGACGATCAGGATGTTTGGCAGCCTGCTGCTGATAATCGGTTTGACGCCGGGCGCAATGGCTATTGCGGCCGAGGAACAGCTGCCCGCATCGGTGCAGCGCATTCTCGATATTCGCAAAGTTCCACACGACTCTCTCAGTATTCATGTGCGGGATGTCGACAGTGGCGAGATCGTGTTGCGCTGGCACGACGGGGAACCACGTAACCCGGCATCGACAATGAAGTTGCTCACGACGCTGGTTGCGCTGGATGTCCTCGGCCCGACCTACCGATGGACTACCGACGTACATGCGCTCGGTGAACTCGACGCCGGCAAGCTGAATGGTGACCTGTTGATCAAAGGTCACGGGGATCCATTCCTGGTCACCGAGCGCGTGTGGCAGATGTTGCGACTCGTGCGGCAGGCCGGAGTGCATTCAATCGACGGCAATCTGCTCCTCGATGACAGCTATTTCGAAGTCGCTGACTCGGATCCAGCCGAGTTCGATCGCCAACCGCTGCGTGCCTATAACGTGGTGCCGAACGCGTTGCTGATGAATTTCAAAGTTGTGCGCTACTGGTTCGAGCCGGACCACGAACGCAACGCTGTCAGAGTCTGGGTTGATCCGCCGCTGGAAAATCTGCGCGTGGAGAATCGGCTCGCCCTTCGCCGCGGTTACTGTGGAGGTTATCAACGCGGCATCACGATTACGGCAAACGAAGCGATCGACAAGATGATTTTCAGCGGCCGGTTTCCGAACGGCTGCAAGAGCTACGCAATGGACCGCACGGCACTAAGTCACAACGAATTCAGCTACGGCATGTTCATGTCCGTGTGGCGTGAATCGGGCGGCGAATTCAGGGGCGGCTGGATGAATGCGAAGGCCCCGGAGGACGTCGAGCCCCTTGTCACGTTCGATTCCCTGCCGCTCGCGGAGATCATTTCGCGCGTCAACAAGAACAGTAACAATGTCATGGCACGACAGATTCTGTACACCTTGTCGGCCGAAGTCCTGGGGCCGCCCGGTACGGAAAGCGGCGGCCGCAGGGTCATTGGTGACTGGCTGCAGGAAACCGGCATCGAGTTTCCCCACCTGGAGCTGGACAACGGCGCCGGCCTGTCCCGTGAGGCGCGCATCTCGGCGAGCGAGTTTGCGGCATTGCTCGAATACGCCTGGCGTCAGCCGTACATGCCGGAGTACGTCGCGTCGATGGCACTGTCAGGCCTGGACGGTACGTTGCGACGCAAGTTCGATGATGCGGAGTTGACCGGGCAGGCGCACCTCAAGACCGGATCGCTCGATCACGTTGCGGCGATCGCGGGCTACGTGCAATCACGGTCCGGACGGCGCTATGCGGTCGTCATGCTGCACAACCACGACGACGTGCATCGTGGTCCTGGTGAGGAAGCACAATTCGCGTTGTTACGCTGGTTGCACGAGCAATAAGTGTAAAGACTTCCGACGCTGCTGTAGTACACTCCCCGCGGGCAAGGGAGATCCACTATGCGTTTTGTTATCGGGCTGCTGGCACTGTTGCCGATCCTGGCGGCGGCGGAAACGGGATACGTTACCGACCGCTTGGTGCTCGGGCTGCACCAGGCCGAAGACACGACTGACCGGGCATTCCGTTCTCTGGAAAGTGGTCAGGAGTTCGAAGTGTTGTCGCGCGATCGACTGTACGCCCATATTCAGCTGCCGGATGGTACACAGGGCTACGTCAAAGCCGCCTATATCGTCTACGACAAGCCGGCAAAGCTGATCGTCAATGAAACGCAGGCCGAGGTCGATCGTCTGACCGGGGAACTGGAATCTGCCCGACAGGCATTCGCGGACCCGGCGGCTACGATAGACAGGCTCGAGGCGGATGCCGCGACGATGCAGGGAGACCTCGAAGTCACGCGCTCCCGGGTCGCGGAGCTCGAGACGGACATTGCATCACACCAGAGTCGCGCCGAGCGCTACCAGTACAGCCTTCCCCTGACATGGGTTGCCGGTGCGATCGGCGTCTGCCTGATAGCCGGCTTTATTGGTGGCTTGTTGTGGGTCGATCACCGCAGCCGGAAACGGCACGGTGGTATACGTATCTACTAGCGCGCTTGTTTTGGCGTAACGGATCAGGCGCTGACGACGCGCATTTCTGGCGTAATCGGCAGCTCGTCCGAGCAACCGCCGCGTATCGGTAGTTCGGCGCTTGCGAATAACTTGTCGATGTCGTCTTGCGAGCGCACATGCCGGGTCTGTTCGAGCTGATCGGTCGTGATGTGCGGTGCGAACAGCTGTACGAAATCGAGCATGTAGCGGCGTAGCACGGCGTCCTTGCGAAAGCCGATCCAGGTGGTGCTGCGCGGGAACAGGCCTTCGGCCTCAATCGCGGTCAGATCTTTCTTATCGTCGCAGTCTTCAGCCATGCTGGCGACAATTCCTACACCGAGCCCCATTCGAACATAGGTCTTGATGACGTCCGCGTCACGGGCCGTGAAGACGACGTCGGGTTCGAGACCCTCGTTCGCGAACGCCTTCTTCAACGACGACTGGCCGCCAAAACTGAATACGTAGGTAACGAGTGGATACTCCGCCAGGTCGCGCAGCGTGGGCTTGTGATTGAGGTGGGCGAGGTTGTGCTCGTTCGGAACGAGGATCTTCCTGTCCCAGCGATAACTCGGTAACAGCAATAGATTGGCGAATAATTCACGAGAACCCGTGGCGATCGCGAAGTCGATCTCATTCGCGGCAACCATGTCGGCGATCTGCTCCGACGTACCTTGATGAAGATTCAGGCTTACGCGAGGGTAGCGTTTGCGGAACTCGCGAATGACGTCGGGCAATACGTAACGCGCCTGCGTATGCGTTGTCGCGATCGACAGTGTGCCTTCTTCCTCGTGGTAGTAGTCCGATGCGAGGCTGC
>Ga0070726_10000423_pt1 | contig 53407 bp, 48 predicted proteins | sample tdAd471_FD_67275 | JGI IMG/M metagenome (GOLD analysis project Ga0070726, IMG submission 67275) | Marine sediment microbial communities from the Atlantic coast under amendment with organic carbon and nitrate - tdAd47.1 | ecosystem: Environmental > Aquatic > Marine > Coastal > Sediment | place...
CTGCAGATAGTACTGTTCGCCATCACGCGTGAACTCAAGCACGAAGCCGGGCATCTCCTCCATCTCATACCGACCCGCGAAGGCATCGAAGGTCTCCGGCACGAACGAGTCCGGGTCGAACGCCTCGGTCGCGAGTTCGTTCTCCGCCGCGCTCTCCTGATCCCCTTCGGCTTCCTCGGCCGTTCCCGTCTGCTCCGCCAAGAACAGTTCAGCCGTCTTCGCGGCGATGCTCCCGTCGAACTGAGCGTTGTTGCTCTGCGCGATCACACCCGCATCCAACTCCGGGAAGTACAGGAAGTGCGACCGATGCGCGATGTCCGCTCCGCCGTGCTGGATCCGCTTCATGCCGCCCTGTTCATCCATGAACAGCCCGAACCCGTAGCCCGTGGATGAACCGTCGCTCAGTTCGTACGGCGTGGTCATCTGCGTGATGACGTCCTCGCCGCCGAGTTCACCCGAGCCGAGGTTGTCCATCCATTTGGCCAGATCACCCACCGTCGTGTAGATCCCGCCCGCGCCCATCGCGCCGCCAAGATCCGTCGCCTCGCGGTATCCGCCGTGTTCCGCCATGGTGTAGCCAACCGCACTTTTCGGAACGATTGACCACGGGTTCTGACGCACAAACGTGTCATTCATCCCGAGCGGCCTGAACACGTTCTCTTCCATCCAATCGGGGAAGTCTTGCCCCGTCACGCGCTCGACCACGATCGTCAGCAGCCCGTAGCCCGTGTTGTTGTAGTTCCACTCCGCACCCGGGCTGTTCTGCAGGGCCGGCTGCCGCTGCACGACCTCGATCAGCTCATGTCGCTCGATCGCGTCGCCGAGATCCAGCCTTCGTCCCGACATGATCAGCGTGTTCAAGAACTCCCGGTAGCCGCTCGTGTGCGTCAACAGGTGCCGCAGCGTCACGGTTTTGCCGAAGTCCGGCAGTTCGGGGATGTGCTTGCGCACATCATCGTCCAGCGACAGCTCGCCACGCTTGTCCAGCAGGGCGATCGCGAAGCCGGTGAACTGCTTTGAGGTCGAACCGATGTTCGTCCGCGTATCGACTCCAAACGGGATGCCGTAGCGCAGGCTCGCTGCGCCGAAGGCGTCCGCGAAGACGACTTCGCCGTCGCGGACAACCGCGACTACTCCGCCGGGGGTGTTCGGATCGTCGTACGGCGCAATCATCTGACTGACGAGCCCTTCGGGAGTCGTCGCCTTCTGCTCGGCCCGACGGAGCTCAATCTCGTATCCACCCTTCTCGCCCTCGAACGGGGCGACTTCGACGCGGTACACCCCGGCCTCTCGCGAGAAGAACTGCACCGCCTCCGGCCCTCGGGCCGGCCCGTCATACTCCCCGATTTTCTCACCAGCCGGGTTGTAGACCCTCACTACCACGTCCACCGTCCTCTGATCCGCGACGAGGTAGACGAACTGCGACTCTTCGAGTTCGACCGTGTACGAGTGCACATCGCCAGCCTCGAGCGACCTCGCGACTTCCTCGCGCAGGTCCAGCGGGGCGGGTTCGATCGCCGGCTGGGCGAACGCGGTGCAGGTCGCAGCCGCCATCAAAACCGTTGGCAGCATCGCTAGGCGGGTTCGGGGTCGGGTCGCGTGTGTCATGGGGTCGTTCTCCTCATAAAAATCAGTCTGTGCGAACAGCGGTATCGGTGGGTGGCCGGGTCAACTGGTTCGGGTTCCGGCGGCGGGTGTTTCAGCCGATCCGACTGGTCCGACCTTCGGCCGGCCCTTACTCCACCTCGTCCACCAGCCCCGGCTCGTTGTTCCGCGGGCTGTTGACCTTCGTCGAGACCTTGTGACGCGTCAGCACGCCGTCGGCCGCGGGCCTGAGCAGTTGCGATGCCTCGTCCTTGTCGGCGTCGAGATCGCACCATCTCGGCGCATCTTCCGGCTCCAGGATCACCGGCATCCGGTCGTGGATGGAGGACATGAACTCGTTGGCCTGCGTGGTCAGGATCGTGAACGTGCCGCGCTCGGCGTGCTCGTTGGGCGGTTCGAAGAGGCCGGCCAGAAGAATGATCTCACCGTCGGCACGGACGAACCGCCAAGGCTGCTTGGTCTTCTGGCCCTCGACCTTCTCCCACTCGAAGAAACTCGAGATCGGCACCACGCACCGGCGCTTGGAGAACGCCACGCGGAAGGCGGGCTTCTCCGCGGCGGTCTCGGCCCGGGCGTTGATCATGCGGTTGCCGATCGACGCCTCCTTGGCCCAGTGGGGGATCAGGCCCCACCTGCGGACCGTCAACTCCGCGGCCTCCGAGCCCTCGCTGCGGTGGGCGATCAGGCTCGGCTGGGTCGGCGCGACGTTCCAGGACCTATCGAGGTCATCCGGCTCGCCGGCCTTCAGCCCCGCTGGGAACTTCAGATCGAGGAAGTCGTGGACCTGCTGCCAGGAATACTCGCGTGTGAACCGGCCGCACATGGTTGCCTCCGGTCAACAGCCTACTCGCTCGGCGTTGTATGTCCCAGGAACGAACAGGCTTCTTGGCCTTCGTTCCTGCGGATGGGGTCTGCTTCGGCGGTGTTCCGCGGGCACCGGGCATCGGTTGATTTGATTTGTTCGTTCCGCCCCCCTTAAGGGGCGGACGAATCAAATCGAAACCGGTGCCAGTCGATTTGATTGCTTGGTTGAATTGATTGGCCAATCAAAGACCAAATCAATTCGGACGGTCAGAGGCCAACCGGTACCGCTCTGGGTTGCCCTGTTCGCGGAGCTTCTCGACGTCGACGAGGCCGCTCTGCTTGACCGCGCGCAGGCACTCGTCCGCGGCGGTCTTCGTTATCCCGGCGGCGACGGCACGCTCTAGGATGGCCGAGCGACGCTCGAACTCGCCGGTGACGAAACGCTCGACAAATGCCTCAGGTGGCATCCGATTCTTCTTTGGCCCACCTCTTCCGCGGCCGCTGATCTGTGACGGGTCCTCGTCCGGAGCCATCGCGAGCATCGGGAAGTCCAGCCGGACGCAGATCGGGTCCGGAGTCGGCCAGGATCGGGTCTCGGCCTCGACCGTGACGATGTCGGGCTTCTTGTGCGGGCGGAGCACCAGGTGCGTGTCGGCGGCCCGGGCCATGGCGTTGCCGCCAGCACCGACGTCGACGGTTGAGCGATTGGACTGGTTGCCCTTGCCGGTGTGGTGCACGGCGATCACCGCGCAGTCCAAATGCCGTGCGATCGAATCGATCGTGTTGTAGAGCGCGGTCCGCGCCGAGTTGTCGTTCTCAATCGACCCCTCGGGCTCGAAGCGGTACAGGGCGTCGAGGATGAGTACGGCGTAGGTGTCAGGCTCGATCAAGCGCAGCCGCTCGGCGAGGTCGTGCAGGTCGACCAGATTGCCGCGGAGTGACACGAAGTCAATGCTCCCCGCGAGGTCTTCGGGCGTCAGATCCAGCTTGGCGAGGAGGTCCCGGAACCGGGCCGCGCTCGACTCGGGGTGCAGCTCATTGTCGATGTACAGCACTTTGGCCTTCCTCGTCTGGAACGCGCCCAGCCACGGCAGCCCTTGAGCGACTGCCGCGGCCAGGTGCATCGCGAACCACGACTTGCCGGCCTTGGGCGCGCCGATGAGGTTCATGGTCTCGCCGCGACGGAGCAGGCCCTCGATGATCGGCTCGCGCAGTTCGGTGTGCGCTTCGAGGAGATCCTCGATTGAGACGATCGGCAGCGGCCCGCCGCCGGTCCCGCGCGAGGATTGCGGGGACCGGGGCACAGACCGGATCGCCGGACGGAGATATGAGTTGGGCATCGAAATCATCGGCCGGGCGACTCCATCGGAGATTCAGGCGTCGGCTGTTTCAAGCATCCAGCCGCGCGGTTTGGAATGTCTGGTCGTGTACGCGTCCTCGACCTTCTGCTTCAGCTCGAACGGCGACCACGCGGGCTCGCATCTTGTGTTGAAGTGATCGCGCATCAACTCCATCGCGGCATCCTTCGGCACCGCGAAGCCCCAAGCGACCGCACAAGCAGCCTGGAACGTCGCGTTGTGGCCGTTCTGTCCGGAGATCGCCGGCGGCAGAGCGTCAAGATGGAGTCGCGCCCGATCGACGCGTTCGGCGAGGGACCAGCGGCTCAGGTCCGGCAGTGCCTGGCCATCGGTCGTCTCGTGTGCTTGTTCGTCAAAGTCCTCCAACGGACCGTCAAAGGAGCGGCCACGCATCCTGCACACCGCCTCGGCGATTCGACCAACGGCGTTGCCAAGCAGGCCCCACGGGACTTCCGCCGGCTCTTGGGTGAGGAGGTCGTAGTTGCCGCCGCCGGGGTGTGTACTCGGACCGATCAGACTGAGTTGGCCGGTGCTGCGTAGCTCGACGATTACTTCGCGTGTCACCGGGTCCCGGAACGTGAAGGACGGGGCGTCCGGGCTGATGAACCAGTGGTGCGAGTTCGGCCGCCGCTCGTGGCCGGTGACGGCGAGAGTCCTTGGCAGTACCGACTGGGCGAGAGCGATCGCTTCCTCACACTCGAGGTTGACATCGACGAGCCAAAGGGAGGGCTTGCCGGTCAGCACGCCGATGTTGCCTTCGCCAGAAAAGTGCTGCTCCAGTTCGCTCATCTTCGTGCGGAACTTCGGCCAGTTCCCGACAGCGGGAACCTTGGACCCGGCGCGCACCGGGACGGGCATCCAGCCCCGCCGCATGCACTGCCGCGCGACGTCGAGACGGGTACGGATCTGGGATTGCTGTTCAACGGTTGGTGTCTTGAGGCCTTCCATGCGGAGGCTCTCCTTTCTGGATCGCGCGGCAGAGGCCGCGCGTTGATGGGGGTTGGAGCGCAACAACGCGCTGCGCTCGCGGTGATCTGTCAGTGGAAGAGACTCAGCCGGTGGTGCCTCGCGGCGGCCTGGCCTTCAGCAGCCAGCCTCTGGGCATGTCGTGCGGCACGGAGACCGCCTGGTTGACTTTGTGGGTGAGTTCCGTGTCCGACCACGGCGGCTGGCAGCGCGGGTTGTACTGGTCGCGCAGGATCTGGAACACCAGGTCGGGTGGCAGAGCGAACCCGTGGACCAGCGCGGTCGCCGCGGCGAACGTCTGGTTGTGTCCGCCTTGGCCTGCCACGGCAGCGGGGATGCCGGCGAGGTAGCTGATTGCTCGCTCGAAGCGTTCCGCGGCGGAGTAGGCGTCGAGCTCACCGTCGGACACGTGCGTTGCGCGGATCGGCCTCGGCGGCGGCGGGAAATGACCACGCATCGTGTATACGGCCTTCCAGATCCGCTCTACCGCGTCCCTGAGGATGAACGCGGGCACGATCGTGGGCCGCGCTTCGAGCACCTCGTAGTGGCCGCCAGATGGGTGCAGGCTCGGCCCAACGGTGCTCGCCACGTTCGTGGAGCGGATCTCGATGATCATCTTGCGGGTGTGGGGGTCACGGAACGGCTTGGTCTGCAGCCCCTCGGCGATGTAGAAGTAGTGCGAGCGCGGGCTGCCCGTGCGACCGATGACCGCGCCGGTGTGCGGAAGGAACTCGGGGGCGAGCTCGACGGCCTCGGGGCAATCCAGGTCGACATCGACCAAGCCGCCCGAGGGTTCGCCCATGAGCAGCCCAATGTTGCCGGTGCCGCCAAAGAGGCTTTCAAAGTCGTCCGGATGCGGTCTGAACTTCGACCAGTCGTCAAGCCTCGGTCCCTTCCTGCCCAGCGGGATCGGGACGGGGACGTAGCCCCGAGAGTGGTAGAACCTCGCGGCTTCGAGCCGGGTCGGGCGTTCGCGGTCGGGGTTGCTGACGGTAGAGGTGTTTTGGGTCATGCCATCACCTCTCTGCCGCAAGTGCGCAAACTGTCGCGCGTGTCGGTGAGATTTCTTGGGCGAGCTGAGGGAACGCCTCGGCGACGCAGTCCCTGGCCTGCTCGAGCCAGCGGTGCACGGTCCCGCGGTGGACGTTGAGCTGCCGCGCGATCTCTCCCGTCTTGTGCTCCGCCCGCAGACGGGCCGCGCGACGCAGCGGTTCGGGCAGGACGGACAGGATGGCGTTGAGGTCAAGCCTGCGGTCGGTGTGCTCGACGTCGTCCAGCGTGGGCGGGACGATTGATCGCAGGACCTCGGGGTCGAGGCACTTCGTTTTGGCCCGCCCGGGTCCGCGCAGGCGACGCGCGGTCTCGCGGTACCAGTTGCGCATCACGCCGCAGGCGAACGCGTCGATGCACCCGCGGTCGGGGTCGAACTTCTCGAGCTTCCTCCAGAGGACCAATCGCAGGTCTTGGGCGAGGTCGTCTCGCTCGTCCGGGCTGAGCCCAAAGACCCGCTGCAGGCGACGGGCTTTGCTGCGGACGCGTTTCTCGGTGGTGGGGGTGAACGGGTTCGGACGGGTGTCCGGTTCGTTGATCTGGATCATGTTGTCTCCTCGGGACCGTCGAGGAGCGCGTGCGGGTGCCGCGATGGGCCGAATGCAAAACGGAGCCGTTGTGCGATGCCTGGTTCGGGCACCCACAACGGCTCCGCTGAGCGGTCACCTGTTATGCGGTGTTCTGGATGTGTGTCTGGTTGGGAGGGGGGGTATCAGGCTGCCATCGGCGGCCAGTCGATGTGCATGCCGAAGGGCAATCCGCCCTTGACGGTCAGGCAGTCGATCGTGCCGTCGCCTATCCGGTCGAGCGCGAGCATGAGCTCGACGACCTGGGTCTTGAGCGTGAAGTCAGCGGCCGCGGCGTCCGGATGAACACCGGAGTCGCCGCCGAACTTGATCTCGCGGATGCGACGGACCTCCGGACCGAGGACGGGCTGGCCGTCCTGGATCCGGAGGTTTTCGATGCGGCCGTACCCGGTCCGCTGCATGAGCCGGACAAGGTGCTGGCGCTGGGGGGAGAGGTCGGTGAAGGCGCGGGGGATCAACATTGAGTTCTCCTGTCTGATCGGTGCGGCTGCAAACGGTGCGACCGCGGGTTAACAGATCAGGAGTATTCAGAGTGTTGGTATTGCTGTCGTGCGCGAGAGTGCGCAGAAGAGTGCACATTAGTGCGCAAACTCGATTTTACCGTTGAGCTTGTAGCCTTGATGGGCGAATCCCGCGCGGGCAATCACACGTTCCCAGTCCTCGTCGCTCTGAACAAGCTCTCGCAGTCGGTCACGCGCCCCCGCGTTGCCATCCTTCAGAGTTTCAAGATCCAGTGGCTCTCCACGTGCTTCTGCAAGCTTGATCATCGCTTTATGCTGTCCCCTCGTCATGAGCGGCATCTCTCTGCCGTCGATGATCCACCGCTTTTTGAATGGGGCAGTTCGAATCTGTGCGACACCAGAACCATCGAGCAGTGCGGACTGGTTAGAGGAATCCGCTTCTGGCGATTCCTCGGTGTCAATTCCACCTCGCAGTAGGTGTTCGACCGCGAGGGATTCTTCTCGCCTCACGCGAGCGCTCAATTCGACAGGGGGAGGCAACTCCAGCTTTTTCAGCAGCTCTTTGGTTCGAACTACAAGCAGATTGGCTTGCTCAGGAGACAAGGCTGCTGAGCAGTCTTCCAGCACTTCGTACGCTTCGAACCAAGTTCTCGCTAGTCGTTTCCAGGACTGCTCCGCCAGTACCGCTATCGACGGACTCGAGGGGAAGTTGGAAAGTACGGGCCGATTGCGCCTCGCTTGCATGTGCGCGAGAAGATCCAAGACTTGTTTGGTCTCCCCGGACGATGTGGCAGGAAGCAGCATCAGCTGGTCAACGGATTCCTGAATCTCGTGCACACGATCTATTGGATTCTTTGCTGATTCCGGCTGGAACAGGAGAACGAAGATGCGGGTGTAGACCTTCAGGTAGCCGTTGAGCTCAGCGAAGACGTCTTCGATCATCTCGACGTCGATTGGTCTCCGCACGTGGTCTTTCCAAAGCACGAACGCGTTCTCGCAGCCGTACTCCGCTTCGTACTCGAGGAGTTTCTTGTGCGTGTGTAATCTCGACTTGCGTGCATCTCTGCACGCCGACTCGGCAAGCGTTAACCCATCGAGCGGCCACGGTGATCCAGCGTCACCCGTCTCTGTGTCTTTTGGTGAGCCGGGGCCAGCGCCGGTGTGAGCGGGAGCGCTAACGGGCATGAAGGAAAAACCTGAGGTCTGCTCGGCGCGCGCAGGTCTAGCGTCGTCGTTCTGGATGTCATTCATTGGACTGCCTCGATCGTGGCCCCGGTCGGGCCTGCAAACAGCCAATCCTAATGACTATTCAGGCGTCGCCGTTTCTAAACCGCCGCCACATCGCCCGCTGCTTCGCCCACGAGACCTCCCGTACGACCGGCCGGAGGTGCCGTTCTCCCACCGGATCGCAGCCCTCGGTGACCCTCGGCAGGAACAGGATCTCCTCCTGGATATCCGGCGCAAGCAGCGTCAGATTCATGATTTGCGACATCCGAGCCCTCGTCACATGCCCCAGCCGGGCCAGTTCGGCCTGGTCGGCGATGTGGCCCTCGGCGAGCAGTTTCTCGCACCGGATGGCCAGCGCCAGCAGGCGAGCCACACGAGGCACACGCCCCTCGTTCACCGGCTTCTCGGGTGGCGCGCCCCTCTTGAGCTTCTTCTGGCCCGACCGGCCGGTCGCGAAGTGGACTTTCTCGGTGATCCTGCTGCTCACGCCGCCGCCTCCTCGTTGGGGGTCATGGATTCGTCTTGGGCCGGATCCGGCAGCGGCACCCCCTCGAAGAAGATCACGCTGAGCGTCTCCTCCTCGGGGTCCCAGTCCACTCGCTCGATGAGCATCCGGATCAGGTCGATCCGCTCATCGCGCTGCATGCCCTTCCACAGGGCGTCGAAGTTCTCGGCCAATCCCATCGCCTCGTCCGGGTCGGCCAGCAACGCCCCGATCGTGATCGTCAGCCGCTCGACCGTCGTCTTCGCGATCGACTCCATCACTTCGTCCTGATTGACGACGGCCCGGATCTTGCTGACCACGAACTGCTCGAGGTCGTCGGCGGGCAGGGACGCGCCGGGGCAGCTCGACCACCCGTGCTTCTGGGCGCGGCTGCAGACGTAATACCGATACAGCCTCGCACGCGCCGCCGATGACTTCGCCTTCGGGTCCGCTGGCTTGCTGACGGCGTGGTGGACCATCGAGCAGCCGCAGTGAGCGCACTGCACGAGGCCCTTGAGCAGGGCGTTGTTGGTGTTGCAGACGCGCGAGCCGTGGTCTTCGCGGTTGGCCTCCATCCGGGCCTGCACCGCGTCGAAGGTCTCCTGATCGATGATCGCCTCGTGCTCGCCCTCGTAGATCTGGTCGTGGTGTTTCACCTTGCCGAGGTACACGGGGTTCTTGAGGATCCGCAGGATCAGGTTCTTGCTCAGCGGCTTGCCGCCCATGAGCCGTCCCGTCTTCGCGGTCCACGACTTCGTGGTCCAGCCCATATGGCGGCAGGCGACGACCACCGGCATCACCCGGCCGTGCTCGAGGTACATCGAGAAGATCCGACGTACCCGGTCGGCTTCCTCGGGGTTCACCGCCAGCGTGTTGCCCCCGGGCTGAAGGACGATGTCGTAGCCGAGCACGGGCAGGCCTCCCGCCCACTTCCCCTTGCGGCGCGCCGCGGCGATCTTGTCGCGGGTCCGCTCGGAAGCCAGCTCCCGCTCGAACTGGGCGAAGCTGAGCAGCACGTTCAGCGTGAGCCGGCCCATGGAGTTCGACGTATCGAACGACTGCGTGACGCTCACGAACGAGGCGTGGTGCTTGTCCAGGATCTCCATCAGCCGCGCGAAGTCCGTCAGCGAGCGCGTCAGCCGGTCGACCTTGTAGCAGACCACCACGTCGACCTTGCCGGCCTCGATGTCCGCGAGCAGGCGCTTCAAGGCCGGGCGCTCGACGTTACCGCCGGTGTAGCCGCCGTCGTCGTACCGTTCGGGCAGGCACTCCCAGCCCTGTCCCTTCTGGCTGGCGATGTAGGCCTCCGCGCTCTCGCGCTGGGCATCCAGCGTGTTGAAGTCCTGATCAAGGCCCTCGCTGGTGCTCTTGCGGGTATAGATCGCGCAGCGGGCGACGGGGTTGGTCTTGGAGGTGGAGGAGTTCGCTCGGCTCACCGCCCGGCCTCCTTCGCGCTGTTCCCGGCCCTCTTCTTCGTCTTCGCAAGCCCGAAGAACAGGTGGCCGTTCCAGTGCGTGCCGGTGATGGTGTCGGCGATGGCCGTCAGCGACTTGTAGATCTTGCCCTCGTACTCGAAGCCGTCCTTAAGCACGGTCACGCGGTACTCGGTGCCCTTGTACGACCGGGTGAGCACGGTGCCCGGAATCGGCAGACGCGGGTCGCGCTTGGGCATGGAGCCTTCAAGCGTCCGCAGGCCCGCTCCCGCCGCGGGCTCGGCGGTGCTCGGCGGCCGCACCCGCAGGTCCTCATCTCGGGCGAGCTCGTGAGCGCGGGCTTGGGCGCGTTCGGTGAGCCCGCCCTCGCGGAGCGCCTGCTCGCGCCAGGCGATGCGGCGGATCAGCCACTGGCGGTTGCCGGATCGGGTCTCTTCGCCGAAGAGTTCGCGGTAACGATCCCGCAGTTCGGACGGGGACATGTCCTGGATCCGGGCGATCAACGCCTCGGTATCCGGATGGGGCTCTATAGAGGTTTTGGCGTCGATGTTCATCGCGTGTCGGGCTCCTTCCCGGTGGAGTGGGGCTCTCGCTCTCTGGCCCGTTCACCGGTGGGGACACTGATCCCTGAAACCGCCGACAGATCAAGCCCGATCGGGGCGTCACCCCGAGGATCCGGGCGATCCTGAGCAGAAATCTCGATGATCCGGGCCGCTGCGGCGGCCAGGAGGGCGATCACGCGCGAAAACCTCGGCGAGAAGCCGTCGATCGAGAAAGTGGGGGTGTCGGGGTCGGTCGCGGGCACGGTGAGGGTCCTTGCTCGAAGAACAGGAGGGGTTCACCAGTACCTATCTGCACAAGAGGGGCGAAGTGTTGCGCGCTGTCTGATACATTTTTGATCGGCCTCCGCTCTGTTGCGCTGGCCCAATGACGATCTGCTTGCGGGAAAGAGAGCGAGTCCGTGGCCGTGCGATGTACAGCAGTCTCGGATCAAATCTTCGGACGCTCGAAGTTGTTGACGTCCCACGAACCCGCTCGGATTACCAATCTCAGCACTCGGTGAAGGGGACCCGGTCCGCACTCGCGGAGCGGGCATCCTTGGAGTTCTTTCATGGCATTGTGGCTGAACCGGTCCGGACGACACTGCGAGCACGAGTCAAAGTTCCTCGATGAGGGGCGGATATACCTCACCTGGGACGGCTTGGACCGGGATCTCAGCGGTGTGTCGTCCCGCGACGAGCTGCAGGACATCCTGAAGGATGTGTATCCCAACGCGAGCGAGGGGCGACGGCGACAGAACTCCGGCCAGATCTGGGGTTTTGTCCAGCGAATGTCCAAGGGTGACTGGGTCGCGATGCCGAGCAAGCGCAAGACGATCCACATCGGCGAGATCACCGGCGTCTACACGTTCGATCGCAAGGCCGACAACCCGTACTTCCACTACCGCACAGTGAAGTGGCTGGAAACGGACATCCCGCGCACGAACTTCGAGCAGGATCTCTTGTACTCCCTCGGCGCGTTCTCAACGATCTGCCAGATCAAGCGCAACGATGCGGAACCCCGAGTCCGAGCGATGAAAACCAACGGATGGAAGTCCGTCGGCGTAAAGGCCAAGCCCGCAATCGAATCGACCGACAACGACGTCGCGACGGACGAGGAGTCCGGCACCGAGTTCGACCTTGAACAGATCGCCCGAGACCAGATCGCCCGCACGATCTACGCCCAGTACAAAGGCCACGGGCTTGAGTCCCTCGTCGAGGCGATCCTCAAAGCCCAAGGGTTCACGACGCACCACACGAACAAGGGCGCGGACGGCGGAATCGATATCCTCGCTGCGCCGGACACCCTCGGGTTCGGCCAGCCGAGAATCTGCGTTCAGGTGAAGAGCCAAGACTCGCCGCTCGAGCGTCCGGTCCTCGACCAACTCGTCGGGACCATGCAGCACGTCGGTGCCGATCAGGGCCTGCTCGTGTGCTGGGGCGGATTCAAGAAGACAATCATGGCCGAACTGCCGCGGCTGTTCTTCAAGGTGCGCCTCTGGGACCAGAACGACCTCATCGACCAGTTCCTGACGTTTTACGACAAGCTCGATGAAGACCATCGCGCGGAATTGCCCCTGAAGCGAATCTGGGCGGTCGCCTCGCACGACGCCGACGACAAGGAGTAACCAGCAATGGCACTCAAGAAATCCCAACTCTACTCCTCGCTCTGGCAGAGCTGCGACGAGCTCCGCGGCGGCATGGACGCGTCGCAGTACAAGGACTACGTCCTCACGCTTCTCTTCATGAAGTATGTGTCGGACAAGTACGCCGACAAAAAGCACGCGGTCATCGAGATCCCCAAGGGCGGCAGCTTTGCCGATATGGCCGCGCTCAAGGGCGACAAAGAGATCGGCGACAAGATCAACAAAATCATCGGCAGGCTCGCCGAAGCCAACGACCTCAAGGGGGTCATCGACCAGGCGGACTTCAACGATGAAGACAAGCTCGGACGCGGCAAGGAGATGCAGGACCGCCTCTCCAAACTCGTCGCCATCTTCGACGGCCTCGACTTCCGCGCGAACCGCGCCGAGGGCGACGACCTGCTGGGTGACGCGTATGAGTACTTGATGCGGAATTTCGCCACCGAGTCCGGCAAGAGCAAGGGCCAGTTTTACACCCCGTCCGAAGTCTCCCGGATCATGGCCAAAGTCGTCGGCATCGGCCCCGAGACGAAGCAGGACCAATCCATCTACGACCCGACCTGCGGCTCCGGCTCCCTGCTCATCAAAGCCGCAGACGAAGCCCCGCGAGGCGTCACGATCTACGGCCAGGAGATGGACAACGCCACCTGGTCGCTCGCCCGGATGAACATGATCCTCCATGGCCATCCGACCGCCGACCTCTGGCGCGGCAACACCATCGCCGACCCGTACTTCAAGAACCCGAACGGCTCGCTGAAGACCTTCGACTTCGCCGTCGCCAACCCCCCGTTCTCCGCGAAGGCGTGGTCGAACGGGATTATCCCGTCGGAAGACGAGTTCGAACGCTTCGAATACGGCATCCCGCCGGCGAAGAACGGGGACTACGCCTTCCTCCTCCACCTCATCAAGTCGCTCAAGAGCACCGGCAAGGCCGCGATCATCCTCCCGCACGGCGTGCTCTTCCGAGGCAACAAAGAGGCCGATATCCGGCGCAACCTGATCAAACAGGGGTTCATCAAGGGCATCATCGGCCTGCCCGCGAACCTCTTCTACGGCACAGGTATCCCCGCCTGCGTCATCGTCATCGACAAGGAGAACGCCAGCACCCGCACCGGCGTCTTCATGATCGACGCCTCCAAAGGCCTCATAAAGGACGGCAACAAGAACCGTCTCCGCTCGCAGGACCTCCACAAAATCGTCGATGTGTTCAATCACCAGCGCGAACTGCCGCGTTACTCCCGCATGGTGCCGATCAATGAGATCGCCAGCGAGGCCAACGACTACAACCTGAACATCCCGCGCTACATCGACTCCTCCGAACCAGAGGACCTGCACGATCTCGACGCCCACCTGAACGGCGGCATCCCGAACCGCGATATCGATGAACTTTCGGCGTATTGGGACACGCTCCCCTCGCTCCGCAAGGCGTTGTTCAAGGCCGGCGACAGAGCGGGATACTCGGAGACTGCGGTCGAGGCCCACCAGGTCAAGTCGACGATCCTCGACCACGCTGAGTTCAAGTCCTACGCCTCCACCGCCATGGAGCGATTCGATGCGTGGCGGAACGAGCACGAGCCCATGCTCAAGGGCCTCAAGGTCAACGACCTCCCGCGCAAGGTCATCCACACGATCTCGGAGGATCTCCTCGGTCGTTTCAGCGATGTCCCATTGCTCAGCCGTTACGACGTCTACCAGCGTCTGATGGACTACTGGGCGGAGGTCATGCAGGACGATGTCTACCTCATCGCCGCCGACGGCTGGACCGATGCGGCGCAGCCACGTGCGGTCATCGACGACAAGGCCCGCAAGATCAAGGAGACGCCTGACCTGACCGTCAAGCGCAAGAAGTACAAGACAGACCTCATCCCACCCGCGCTCATCGTGGATCGCTACTTTCCCGAAGAGCAGGCCGAGATCGATGAGGCCCAAGCGCTTCTCGATGTGGCTGCGCAGGCCGCCGAAGAATTCTGCCAGGAGCACTCGGCAGAAGAAGGCCTTCTGGAGGACGCCACGAACGACAAGAACAAGGTCACCAAGGGCGGCCTGAAGGACATGCTCTCACGCATCGGCGACGATCAGGAGTTCGCCGAGGAGCGCAAGGCTGCGAAGTTCGCCCTCAAGCTCCTGGACAAGGAAGCCAAGGCGAAAAAGAAGCTCCGCGAGCTGACAGAGGCTCTCGATGAGTGCGTTCTCAACACCTACCCCGATCTTTCAGAGGACGAGATCAAGACGCTCGTCGTCGAAGACAAGTGGCTCACGTCGATTCGGACCGGCATCTACAGCGAAGTTCACACGGTCGCTCAGCGCCTCGCCGCACGAGTCCGAGAACTCGACGATCGGTACGCTCGACCGCTGCCCAGTCTCGAACGCTCGGTCGTCGAGTTGAGCGACACCGTCGCGAGCCATTTAGAGAGGATGGGACTGCAATGGGCTTGACGGGAGTAGCAAGCCAACCTCAAGCGTCCGCAACGCTTACTCGCAGCTCAAATGAGGGCTCGCCTGCTGACTGGGAATTATCAACGCTAGGTCAGTGTGGCGAAGTCATCATGGGTCAGTCTCCGCCGGGGAACACCTACAACCGGGCCGGGCACGGCCTTCCGCTTATCAATGGGCCGACCGAATTCACAGATCGATCCCCAATCAAGATTCAATGGACGACATCGCCGGCTCGGACCTGTGAACCCGGTGACTTGCTTATCTGCGTCAGAGGAAGCTCCACCGGTCGCGTCAATTACGCGGATGATGTTTATGCGATCGGCCGCGGTGTCGCAGCAATCCGCGCCAAAGACGCGAACGACACGTCCTACCTGAGCTATCGGGTTATTGCGGCAGTCGCTGAGATTCTAGCTGCTGCCGCAGGCTCGACATTCCCAAGCGTAGATGGTGCATCGTTTCGAAGGATTCCGATACCGTTACCAGACCCGGATGAGCAAGTGGCAATCTCCACCGCGCTTGCCGACGTCGATCGTCTCATCGAGTCGCTGGATGCGCTTATCGCGAAGAAGCGGGCCATCAAGCAGGCGACCATGCAGCAGCTCCTCACCGGCAAGACCCGCCTGCCGGGGTTCTCTAGCAAGTGGGAGCTCCGGCGAATCGGCGACATGGGCAACTGCCTTATGACGGGCAGCAACCCCCGGAGCCATCTCGGAACAGATGACCCTGTCCAGTATGTCCACTATGGCGACGTACACGCTCATCCCAGTCCCGTGCTTGACGTGCAGTCTTGCACTCTTCCCACAATCGAACCGAACTTGCTCGGTTCTGCGGCCGCGCTCGAAGACGGTGATTTAGTCATGGTTGATGCATCGGAGGACATGGTGGGCGTGGGGAAGAGCGTCGAGGTCGTTGGTGTCAACGGCCTGCGTGTCGTCGCTGGTCTGCACACACTGCTCCTCCGCGGTCTCACTGACGCCTGGGCACCCGGATTCAAGGCATACCTACAGTTCATCCCCGCATTCCGGACGGCGCTCCAGCGGGTGGCGACCGGTATCTCCGTCTATGCGACCTCGAAGTCCCAACTTCTTGACGTCACGCTTCAACTCCCAAAGGTAGAAGAGCAGTCCGCAATCGCGGAAGTCCTGCGCGATATGGACGATGAGATCGACGCTCTGCAGCGACGCCGCGCGAAGACGGCAGCCATCAAACAAGGCATGATGCAACAACTGCTCACCGGTCGCATTCGGCTGGTTGCTACAGCTGAGGAGATCCACTGATGGATTGGATGCTTGTCTTAACGATTGCTGGTGCTGTAGTCGGGATCGCGGGAGGCATCGCAGGGATTTGGAGCGTGGTTCTCGCGCAGAAGCAATGGAACAAGGTTCGTAAAAAGATAGCGGTGCTCTCAACCTCGGAGGAGATCTATGAGGTTCTGCCCGCCTGGTACACCTCCAGGATGGTCGACGAGCGCTGGATGTTCGGACTTTACACCGCGAGTGGCCACACCCTCCTGATACGTCGAATCATGAGTCTGTCCGATGACTCGAAGTGGATGAATGTTGAGTTGGCGACGGCGGAGGACGCAAAGGGACTCGAAGTAAAGAACTCAGTCGCAGCTGTGGCAGATGACAGAACCAAGGCATCTGTACAAATCAGTGGTATCGTCGCTGCAGTGGATCTGTGGTCCAGCTGAAAACGGAGAAGCCTATGAGCAATGTCGGCCAGCGTGAAGTGAAAACTCAGCGCCGCCTCTTGCGCTTCTGCCAGGACCGTCTCGGGTACCGCTACCTCGGCCACTGGAAGGACCGGGAGAGCAACGCCAATATCGAGCCGGAGATCCTCGGCGCGTGGCTTCGCAAACAGGGCCACAACGACAAGATCATCCAAAAGGTGATCCACAAACTGACCCAGGCCGCGGCCATCGGCGGCCCACGCACCCTCTACGAGGCGAACCGGGAGGTCTACAGCGTCCTCCGGTACGGGGTGAAGGTGTCCCCCGATATCGGCGAGAACAACGAGACGGTATGGCTCGTGGACTGGGAGAACATCGAGAACAACGACTTCGCGATCGCCGAAGAGGTGACCCTACTCGGGCATCGCACGAAGCGCCCCGACCTCGTGTTCTATCTGAACGGGATCGCGGTTGGGGTATTGGAGCTCAAGCGGTCCACAGTCTCCGTCGCCGAAGGAATCCGCCAGAACCTCGATAGCCAGAAGAAGGACTTCATCCGGCCGTTCTATTCGACCGTCCAGCTCGTCATGGCCGGCAACGATACCGAGGGCCTCCGCTACGGCGTGATCGAGACCCCGGAGAAGTACTACCTCGACTGGAAAGAGCAGGATCCGGACTGGAAGCCTGGAGTCCCCGGTGATACCAAGTACCTCGCCCCGTGGGATAGCGGAACAGAATCACGACTCGATTGCCAACTCGGCTGGATCTGCCGCAAGGATCGGCTGCTGGAGTTGATCCACGACTTCATCGTGTTCGATGCCGGGACCAAGAAGACCTGCCGTCACAACCAGTACTTCGGTGTGCGCGAGGCTCAGAAGAAGGTCAAAGAGCGCCAGGGGGGAATCGTCTGGCACACCCAAGGCAGCGGCAAGAGCCTCACGATGGTTTGGCTGGCCAAGTGGATCCGCGAGCATGTCACCGACGCCCGCGTGCTGCTCATCACCGACCGGACCGAACTCGACAGCCAGATCGAGAAGGTGTTTCAGGGAGTCAGCGAGGAGATCCACCGGACGAAGAGCGGTGCCGACCTCGTGCACGTACTCAACCAGAGCACCGAGTGGCTGATCTGTTCGCTCATCCATAAGTTCGGGTCCGGCGAGGAACTCAGCGACAAGGATGTTGAAGAGTACGTCAACGAGATCAAGAAGAGCCTGCCGAAAGGCTTCCGCGCCAAAGGCGAGATCTTCGTCTTCGTCGACGAGTGTCATCGAACCCAGTCCGGAAAACTGCACAAGGCCATGAAGGCGATCCTGCCGGACGCGACGCTCATCGGTTTCACCGGCACGCCACTCCTGAAGACAGACAAGCAGAAGAGCATCGAGGTCTTCGGGCCGTACATTCATACCTACAAGTACAAAGAGGCCGTCAGCGACGGTGTGGTCCTCGACCTGCGATACGAAGCCCGCGACATCGACCAGAACATCATCTCGCAGGACAAGATCGATCAGTGGTTCGAAGCCAAGACGAGCGGCCTCTCGGATCTCGCCAAGGCCCAGTTGAAGAAGCGCTGGGGCACCATGCAGAAGGTGCAGAGTTCAAAGGACCGGCTGTCGAAGATCGTAAGTGACATTCTGCTGGATATGGAGATCCGCGATCGACTGAAGAGCGGCCACGGGAACGCCATCCTCGTCTCCGGAAGCATCTACTCCGCCTGCTGTATATACGAAATGTTCCAGAACACGGGACTGGCGGACAAATGCGCGATCATCACCTCGTACAAGCCCGCCCCGGGAGACATCAAAGGGCAGGAGAGCGGCGAAGGCGCGAACGAGAAGCTCCGCCAGTACAAGATCTACCGGAAGATGCTTGCCTCACACTTCGACGAGTCCGAAGACACGGCGATGAACAAAGTCGAAGAGTTTGAGACGGAGATCAAGAAGCGATTTATCAAGCAGCCCGGGCAGATGAAGCTCTTGATCGTCGTCGACAAACTGCTGACCGGCTTTGATGCCCCCCCAGCGACCTACCTTTACATCGACAAGACGATGCACGATCACGGCCTGTTCCAGGCGATCTGCCGCGTGAACCGGCTCGATAGCGAGGACAAGGAGTACGGCTACATCGTCGACTACAAGGACCTCTTCAAGTCGCTTGAGAAGTCCATCAAGAACTACACCGGAGAGGCCTTTGATCGCTACGACGAAGAGGACGTTGAGGGTCTTCTCAAAGACCGTCTTGAGAGAGCTCGATCGCGATTGGAGGAGCTTCGGGAGACCGTGAAGGCACTCTGCGAGCCAGTTGAGCAGCCTCGAGACAGCGCTGCGTACCTCCGGTTCTTCTGCGCTGTGGAAAGCGGAAACGTCGATCAGTTGGAGGACAACCAGCCGAAGCGATTGGCGCTGTACAAGTCCGTCGCCGGCTTGGTCCGTGCGTACGCGGAACTCGCGAATGAAATGCAGGAGGCGGACTACTCGAGGGATGACGCCGCGGCGATAAAGGCCGAGGTCAGTCACTTCGAAAAAGTCCGCGAAGAGGTAAAGCTCGCGAGCGCCGACTTCGTCGACATGAAACTCTTCGAGCCGGCGATGAGGCACCTTCTCGACACGTACATCCGTGCCGAGGAGAGCGAGGTGATCTCTGCGTTCGACGACATGAGCCTCGTCCAGCTCGTGGTCGATCGCGGCGAGGACGCGGTGAACGAGCTTCCCGAAGGAATTCGAAAGAACGAGGAGGCGGTCGCCGAAACCATCGAAAACAACGTTCGCAAACTGATCGTCGATGAGTCTCCGGTCAACCCGAAGTACTACGAGAAGATGTCCGAGCTGCTCGACGCCCTCATCCAGCAGCGTAAGACGAAGGCGATCGACTACAAGGAGTACCTCGCCAAAGTCGTCGCACTGACCCGGAAGGCCAGCAGCCCTGCAGAGCAGTCGTCGTACCCGGCGAGTATGAACACTTCAGCCCGCCGAGCGCTCTACGACAATCTCGGTCAAGACGAGGATCTCGCCGCTCAGGTCGACACGGCGATCCGCACAACCAAGAAGGACGATTGGCGGAACATGCGGGCGAAGCGCATCGAAGTCCGCAACGCTATCAAGGCCGTGCTGGGAGACGACGAGGAGTTGGTGGATTCGATCTACGACATCGCCGAGAGCCAAAGTGACTACTGAGCATCAAGTCATGTCGGTTCGCGGGATCGATGTGGAGGTGTTCCGGAAGGACATCAAGAACCTTCATGTCGGTATCCACCCCCCGGAAGGTCGCGTACGCGTCGCGGCTCCTCTGAAACTCTCCGAGGAAGCTGTTCGGCTCGCGGTGGTGACCCGCCTCGGCTGGATCCAACGACAGCGTCGCGGCTTTGCAGAGCAAGTTCGCCAGTCTGAGCGTGAGATGGTGACTGGGGAGAGCCACTTCTATCTCGGGCGTCGGTATCTCCTCGATGTCGTCGAATCCGATGGGCGTTCAAGCGTCTCGATCCCAAACAACACGACGATCCGGCTTCAGGTCCCGGAGCACTCGGACCGAGAAGTTCGTGAGGCGGTGCTCTCGCGATGGTATCGCCGACAGATGAAGCAGATGCTGCCTGAATTGGTACAGAAGTGGGAGCCGGTAGTTGGTGTTGAAGCGGCTGAAGTGCGGATCAAGCGAATGAAGACGCGGTGGGGCTCCTGCAATCAGGAAGCCGGACGGATCTGGCTGAATCTCGAACTGATCAAGAAGCCGGCGACCTGCATGGAATACGTTCTCGTGCACGAGATGGTGCACTTCCACGAGCGACACCACAACCAGCACTTTCGCGACCTGCTCACCCGGGCGATGCCGAATTGGACATCTCTGCGGGATGAGCTCAATCGAGCGCCTCTGTCTCACGAGGACTGGACCTACTGATCCGGACTCTCACGGTGAGGTGTTCCGCTCGCCCTCCTACACCCGCTCTCTGCTAACCAATCCAGAGACTCTCAGAGAATCCCGCCCCGAGACCGGCCGACCGCCGCCTCCGGCCGCCCCGCCCACGGCTCTCTTCCCACCCCACCACCCCGAAAATCCCGCCATTCCGCCGAAAAATGCGGTCCCACCAGTCCACGAAAAAACCCCGCATCCATCGGATACGGGGTTCTGAGCTCCCCGAGCAGGACTCGAACCTGCAACCTAGCGGTTAACAGCCGCTCGCTCTACCATTGAGCTATCGGGGAAAATGATTTGTTCGGGCAACGTACGGCAGGTGCCTGACTCGCCGCGGCCCATCAGGATAGCCGAAACCCGCCGCTCCGCAAGTGGGCCCACTTGCTGTTTCGGCTATTTCGGGTATCCTCTTCGACCCGACTCAGCGGACCGCTCAGGCACGGTTCCGGTTGGGGTCCCGTTTAGTTCACGACGCGTGTCCGGCCCGATGGCCGGATGCCGACAGACCCGTTTTAGCCCTCTGCGATCAGGCGAAGTCATGAAAGACAAGACCCACCCGACCTACTACCCCAACTGCAAGGTCTACTACAACGGCGAGGTGGTCTTCACCACCGGCGCGACCGTGCCGGAGCTGAAGGTCGACGTCTGGTCGGGCTCGCACCCGTTCTTCACGGGCAAGTCCAGCTTCGTCGACGCCGCCGGCCGCGTCGAGAAGTTCCAGAAGAAGTTCTCGGGCAACTACTTCAAGAACAAGAAGAAGTAAGAGCGCCCCGAGCTCACCTGTCCAGGCCCGATCTCGCCCGCGACGGATCGGGCTGTTTCATGCGCACGGCGTGCTAACCTGACCCTCCCATGGCCGGTTCCGACACCCAATCCGACAGCGCCCTGCTCGCCAAGCTCCGCGAGCTCGCCGAGCGGCGCGATGCGCTCGCGAAGGATTTGCTCGACCCCGAGGTGCTGAGCGACCACCATCGCGTGCGCGACCTGTCGATCCGCAAGGCCGCGCTCGATCCCGTCGCCGACGGCTTCCGCTCCTACGAGAAACTCACGCGCGAAGCCGCCGACCTCCGCGCCGTGATCGATGCCGGCGACGAACCAGAGCTTGTCGAGATGGCCCGCGAGGAACTGCCGCAGGTCGAGGCCAAGCGCGAGGCCATCCTTGCCTCGACGCTCGAAGACCTCGTCAACGCCGACGACCGGGCCATCGGCTCGGTCATGCTCGAACTCCGCGCCGGCGTCGGCGGCGACGAAGCCGGCCTCTGGGCCCGCGACCTGCTCGAGATGTACCGCAAGTACGCCTCGTCGCGCGGCTGGTCGTTCGAGGCGATCGACTTCGCCGAGGACGAGGGACAGGGTGGGCTGCGCTCGGGCGTGTTCAACATCCGCGGCGAGGGCGTCTGGTCCGCTCTGCAGGCAGAAGCCGGCACACACTGCGTGAAGCGTGTGCCCGCGACCGAGACCCAGGGGCGCGTCCACACCTCCACCGCCACCGTCGCCGTGCTCCCCGAGCCCGAATCGGTTGAGATCGACCTCGACCCCGACGACGTCGACGAGCACGTCACGACCGCGCAGGGGCCCGGCGGGCAGAACGTGAACAAGGTTGCCACCGCGGTGCACCTCATCCATCGCCCGACCGGCATCGAGGTGCGCATGCAGGAGACCAAGAGCCAGCAGCAGAACCGCGAGAAGGCGTGGCGCCTGCTCCGCGCGCGCTTGTACGAGCGCGAGATCGAGCGCAAGCGCCAGGAAGAGGCCGCGGCCCGCAACCAGCAGATCGGCTCCGGCGGGCGCGCCGAGCGCATCCGCACGTACCGCTGGAAAGACTCGATCGCCGTGGACCACCGGCTGAACGAGTCGTTCCCGCTCACGAGCACCATGGCCGGCGATCTCGAGCCGCTCGTCGAAGCGCTCGAGCGACTGGAAACCCAGCGCCGGCTCGAAGCGCTATGACGAGGACCGAAGCTGACATCGTGATCATCGGCGCCGGCGCTGCGGGGCTCATGGCCGCGGTGTTCGCCGGGCGCGCAGCGCAGCAAGCCGGTCGCCCGATGCGCATCATCGCCGTAGACGGCGCGAAGAAGCTCGGCGCGAAGATCCTCGTCGCCGGCGGCGGGCGCTGCAACGTCACGCACTACAAGGTCGATGCCGACCAGTACGCCGGCTCCAGCACCAACGCCATCAAGAAGGTGCTGCGCCGGTTCGACGCCGCGCAGACCAAGGCGTTCTTCTCGGACCTCGGCGTGGAACTCAAGCGCGAGGACACGGGCAAGCTGTTCCCAGTCACCGACAAGGCCCAGACCGTGCTCGATGCGCTGCTCGGCGCGGTGCGCGATGCCGGGGCTGAACTGTGGCACCCGTGGCGCGTCGCGTCGCTCGCGCGCGGCGATGACGGAAGGTTCGTCATCACCCGCCAGCACACCGACGACAAGGGGCGGTACCTCGACAACGCCGACCCCGACACCATCGTCGCCGAGCGCGTCATCCTCGCGACGGGCGGCAAGGCGCTCCCTCGGACGGGCTCCGACGGCGCGGGCTATGCCTTTGCAAAAGCCATGGGCCACAGCGTGACCGACCGCGTGTTCCCGTCGCTCGTGCCGATCCTGCTGGGCGAGGAGGCCACGCAGATCACCGAGCTCAGCGGCATCGCCTCCGTCGCCACGCTCGAAGTGCGCTCGGGCACCGGCAAGAAGCTCAAGGAGTTCACCAACTCCACCCTGCTCACGCACTTCGGCCTCAGCGGCCCCGGCGCGCTCGACATCAGCCGCTGGTTCTTCGACGCCCAGCACCACGACCCGAGCGCGACGCTCGTCATCAACTGGTTGCCCGGCGAGTCGTTCGAATCCGCGGACAAGCTGCTGCTCTCGCTTGGCAAGCGCAGCGTGCACCGCTGGCTGAAGGAGGAGCGCGGCTTTCCCGATCGCCTCGCGCGGATGCTGTGCGACAAGGCCGGGGTCGACGCAAACGCACCGGCGTCCTCGCTCACGCGCGACCAGCGCCGCGAGTTCGTGCGCGTGCTGACCGACATGCCTCTGCCCGTCACCGGCGATCGCGGCTTCACCTACGCCGAAGTCACCGCTGGCGGCGTGCCGCTGGACGAGATCGACCTGAAGACCATGGAAAGCCGCGTCCAACCCGGGCTCTATGTGATCGGTGAAATCTGCGATGTGGACGGACGCATCGGCGGTTTCAATTTCCAGTGGGCGTGGGCGAGCGGGTTTGTGGCGGGGAGTGCGGCGGGGAAGTAGGCACTCATCTGCATCCGTCATGGCCTGCGTCCGACGGTGTCGGGCTCCGACCATGGCACCCCTGGTGGGGCGTCATCGTCTTCGTCGCTGCTTCGCCTTCCGCTTCGCGCGGGCCTTGGTCATCGCCTGCCGGCGTTCGCGCAGCCAGTCCTGTTGAAGGTCGAGGGTGGTGAAGCCGGGGGGTGGGGAGTCGTCCGGTGGGGTGATCGGGTTGTCGAGGCCCGGCACTGGCGGGCAAGCCGCCGGTGGCACCTTCTGAACGTGTTTGTTCTGTTTCTCCGCTTTGGCGCGCGCCTTGGCGGCGTTGCGTTCTTCGCGCTGGACGGACCGGATGTGCGTCAGCGCCTGCGTCGCGGCCATTCTGCGTCGGTTGCGCTCGCGTGCGATGAAGGCGTCCTGCTTCGGATCGCCGGTCGGTTCGGGTTCGTCCATGAGGGCTTCGAGCGTCTGGAGCGCCTTGGTCTGGACGCGCTCCATGACGAGGCGCGCTTCGGCCTTCGCTTCGTGGAGCTGGGTGAGGATGTCGTTGGTCGGGGCGGTAGCGTTGGGTGTGGTGTGCATGGCCCGAGTGTGCTTCCGTGACGCGGACGAGCCAAGAGTGATTTCGCGAGAACGCGCCTATGTCCGCAAAATCGCCGCGCCGATGTGGTACATGCGCGTGAGATTCTTGTGGTTATCCACAGACTTCCTGCGAAGCCGGCGCGATCCTACTCCCTCTCCCCTTGCGGGAGAGGGTTGGGGTGAGGGGTTCGCACCGGAGGTGCGAACGTTTGATGAAAGGCATGGGATGGCCGGTTGCTGGTGACCCATCGCTTGCGCGATTGGGCTCTCATCTCAGCGACCTAGGTCTCATCGGAAGATTCGGACCGCCCCCTCATCCGGTCTTGTGCTGATTCCGCACAAGACCACCTTCTCCCGCGAGGGGAGAAGGAGAGAAGATGACGCTTCGCAAGGATTCGCACAGCCGCCGCAAGGGGCGGCCATGGCACGCCCGGGAGCGGTCCGCGCAGGTCGCTAGACTCCTCGCATGCCGAAGACCCTCCTCTGCTGCCCCATCATGGTCGATGAGCCGGCCCTGGCGCTGCGCGATGCCGCGCAGGCGCGGGCGTCGGGGGCGGATCTGGTCGAGTACCGGATCGATCGGCTGTTCAACGGGGAGGGCGACGACGAGGGGCAGGAGGCGGTGCTGCGGCTGGTCGCGGATTCGCCGCTCCCGTGCATCGTCACCTGCCGCAGCTCGGACGAGGGGGGCGAGTACGACGGCGACGATTCGGCCCGGGTCTCGCTGATCGAGGCGCTGGGCACCGCCGACCACCCGCCGAAGTACATCGATTTCGAGGCCGCGGCGTACGAGCGATCGGCGAACCTTCGCCAGAAGATCAACCTGGCGATCCAGCACGAGAAGCAGGTGCGCGACGTCTCGACCGGGCTGGTCCTGTCGTCGCACGATTTCCACTCGCGCCCGTCGAACCTGTTCGCGCTGCTCGCCTCCATGCGATCGCACGAAGCGGCGAAGGTGATCAAGCTCGCGTTCCGGGCGCGCTCGATCCGTGACAACCTGGAGATCTTTGACATCCTGCGCGAGCGGGATCGCCCGACGATCGTGCTGGGCATGGGTGAGCACGGGCTGATGAGCCGCGTGCTTGCGCCGAAGTTCGGTGGTTTCCTGACCTTCGCGGCGCTGACCGAGCAGGGCGGGACGGCGCCGGGGCAGCCGACGATCGCCGAGCTGCGCGGCCGGTACCGCTTCGATTCGATCGGTGAAGCGACGAAGGTCTACGGCGTGATCGGCGACCCGGTCGCACACTCGATCTCGCCGGATGTGCACAACGCGGGCTTCGAGTCGGTCGGTCATGACGGTGTGTACCTGCCCATGCGGATCGACGCGGGCTGGGAGCCGTTCAAGGCGACGCTGCTGAGTCTGCTGGCCTATGAACCGCTCGACTTCCGCGGTGCGAGCGTGACGATCCCGCACAAGGAGAATCTGCTGCGCCTGGCGATCGAGCAGGCGGCGGCCGGTGAAGCGTGGGAGATCTCGCCGGTGGCGTTCGGCGCGGGCGCGGCGAACACGCTGGCGGTGCGAGACGACGGCACGCGGTTTGTCGACAACACGGACGCGCTCGCGCTGAAGTCGCTGCTCCGAGAAGCGCTGCCGGACGGGCTTGAGGGTGTGCCGATCGTGGTGTTGGGTGCCGGGGGCGTGGCGCGCGGGGCGTGCGCTGCGCTGCTTGAGGAGGGAGCGCGCGTGACGGTGTGCAATCGCACGCCCGAGCGGGCGGAGCGCCTGCGCGATGAGCTGCGCGAGAAGCTGGCGGATGCGCCGGGTTCGATCGAGGTTGCCGAGTGGGATGCGCGTCACGGGCTGGAGGCCCGGGCGTGGATCAACGGCACGTCGATCGGCATGTCCGGCGGCGGGGCGGATGGTGAGTCGCCGCTGGATTTCGAACGGATGGAGACCCCGCATGATGCGGTCGTGCTGGACACGGTGTACGCCCCGCGACGCACGCCGCTGCTCGCCCGGGCGGAGGAACGGGGCCTTCGCACCATCGACGGGGTGAGCGTGTTCGTGCGTCAGGCGATCGCCCAGAGCGTGCTGTGGACCGGCGATTCGGAGTCGTTAAGCGGGCTCCACGCACTGTTTACGAGAGTTTCAGAAGAAGTTCTTGCATCCGAAACCTGATTTCGCCCCAATAAGAAGGTATGAGGGCGACGCTCAAGCAGCCCGTTCTGTTTCCCCAGACCTACGGCTGGTACATCACCGCTGCCGCCGCGGACACGCTGCTGACCGCGATCATCCTGACGCTGGGCGGTATTGAAGTGAATGCGGTCGCGGCGGGAGTGATCAACCACTACGGCCTTTTGGGGATGCTGCTGTTCAAGTTCGCGACGGTGTACACGGTGCTTCTGATCTGCGAGTACATCGGGCGTCATCGCGTCGCGACGGCTCAGCGCCTCGGTATGTGGGCCGTGATCATCAGTCTGGTGCCGGTTGCGGTGGGGGTGCACGAACTGGTGCGCTTCGGCCCGGAGCACGGGCTGTTCGATCTGGCGGGCCACCTCGGAAGCGCGGTGCTGAACCCGTTCCGTTAACGCGGTCGATCGATTACTCGCCGGGGATCTCGAAGCCGCTGGTGCGGATGAGGGTCTTGAACGCCTCGCCGAACACGAAGTTGTGTTTCGGGAACGGCAGGCCGGAGCGGTTGCGATCGATGTGGCTGAACATCAGGTCGATCGTACCGATCTCTGAGACCGAGCCGCTGGCGTGGTCGATGACCTCGATCGTGCCGAGCGTGGCGGCGCCGGTCTCGTCGAGGCGGTCGATGGTGGCGGTGTAGCGCAGCGTCTGGCCGGGGACGGGGTCGAAGTCGATCTGGGCCTTGGAGACCTTGGCGAGGATGACCTTCTCGCGGAAGGCGTTGGCGTGCCCGACGAGGACGCCGGCGGTCTGGGCCATGCCCTCGATGATCAGGGAAAAGGGCATGACCGGCAGGGCGGGGAGGCCCCGTTCAGCGTCGGGGCTGAAGTGGTCGTGCAGGTGCTCTTCGGCGAGCGAGATGTTCTTGATCGCGACCATCCGCTCGCGCGGGACGAGTTCGACGATGCGGTCGATCCACATCCAGCGCATGGCGAGGGCTCCTCAGAACATCCGTCGGCTCAGGCGTTGGCGGTCTGGTTCAGTTTGCGCTCGACGAAGTTCACGAGCACATCGACGGTGAAGACCTGACCGACCTTGGCGAGCTGCGGGTCTTTCTCAAAGTCAGAGAAGTCGGCGTGGGGCATCTTCGCCTTCATCTCGGCGAGGCCCTTGTCGGTGATCTTGCCGTCCTGCACGAACTCCGGGTTCTGGGCGGCGCCGTCGGGGAAGAGCTCGCCCTGTGCGATCTTGAAGCCGAACTCCTGCTCGAGCTTGAACGAGATGTCGAGGAAGTCGATCGACTCCGCGCCGAGGTCTGAGGTCAGTTTGGCGTCCGGAGTGACCTCGTCGTCGTCGACGCCGAGGGCATCGACCAGAACTTCCTGAACTTTCTCGAAGATTTCGTCACGCGTCATGCTGCAGGTGCTCGCTGAAGGGCAGGGCGATCGGCCCGCGCTCGCGTCGGGCGGGAATCCCCGTGTTGGTATAGATGAAGTCCGGTCGTTCCGGAACGCCCCATTATGCGCGGTTTTGGTGCGTTCGTCACGCCGCCGGGGCGGGTGAGGACGCTTCACCGGGGCGGACCGGACGAAGCGTCAACCGGCCGGAAACGCAGTTTGTTCCCTCGCCGGGGGCTTCGCCGGGCTTGTGGACGGTGGCGCTGGCCTTGAAGTCGATCGAACCGTCGTCGTTGCGTTTGAACACGGTGACTTCGACACGCATCGTGTCGCCGGGGGCCACGAACATGCCGTACTTCAGGGCTTTGACCTGGCAGAGGGTGTAGCGGCTCGTGGATCCGGCCTCGGCAAGCCGACGGGCGGCCTGGGTGCAGGCCTCGATCATCATCACGCCGGGGAGGACCGGAAAGGTCGGAAAGTGGTCCTGAAGGTACTCCTCGGCGTTGGTAACGGCCTTGAGGGCGACGATCCTTTCTTCGGACTGCTCCAGAACCGTGTCGATGAGGTCGAAGTGCATGGCGAGAAGGGTAGCGATTCGGGGTTTTCCGCGTCGCGGCTCGCGAGGGTCTGCGTACGATCTGGTCCGTGGAACGCGAGCAGGAGAGCCCGACCGAAGCCGTGTCGAACGAATCGACGCCGATGTTCTGTCGGCAGTGCCACCACGATCTGGGGGGCATTCAGGCAACCTCGGACGGCTACGCCTGCCCGGAGTGCGGGCGTTCGTTCGACCCCGAGAAACCGAAGAGCTTCGCGGTCCGACAGCGCAGCGCTATGGAACTGTTCCTGCTGCGACGGGTCGCTCCGGGTGTGCTGCTGGCGTTGGCGGTGTTCTGGCTGCTGTGGCACGCGTGGATCCCGCGTCCGGTGGCGTTGTTCGGGCGCCACGGTCCGGCTCCGGCGCAGGTTCGGATGCCCGAGTTTTCGACGCTGTGGGTCTGGGCCGGGTCGCTGTACGGCACGGAAGAGGTACGCCTGCAGCGTCATGTCGCGGAGGCGGAACTGTGGGACAGTCGGGTGCGACGGGTGCGGGTGTTCGGTCCCGACTCGGATGAGCAGTTGTGGGAGGTCCATTTCGAGCCGCGCGAGGGCGAGCCTGGCGGTGGGATCTGGACGGTTCGGCTGCCGCAGGCGGTGCCTCTCACATTCGACCTGCTGTCGAGTTTCCGGCTCACGCGCGAAGGGATCCTCGGGATCGTGGTAGGCGAGCACGACCCCAGCCGAACGATCGAGCCGTTCGAGGTGACCGGGAGCGAGGCGGATGTGCTCTCGGCGTACATCCGGGCGTCGGGTATCTCGGTGCGGCCGATCCGTCAGACCGAGGATCAGGTCGCGTTCTGGATCTTCGACGAGGACCAGGGGCGTCTGGTGCAGGTCGATGAGGCGGAGTTGGACCGGCGCGGGATCGAGCCGCTCGACCGGACGGGCATCGCGATTTTCGGTTTGGGCACCTCACCCTGATCGGCGCCCACAGGTGACGGCGCGCAGCGGCTATCATCGCGATCTATGGCGTCCAGCGAAAAATCCGGCCTGACTTACGCCCAATCGGGTGTTTCCATCGAGGAAGGCGACCGCTTCGCGTCGCTGATCCGCCAGCACATGCGCCGGACCCACGGGCCTCGCGTGCTGTCCAACGACGGCGGGTTCGCGGGGCTGCTGCGTCTGGACTTCAACGAGAAGCTGTTCAAGCGGAACTACAAGGACCCGGTGCTGGTGTCGTGCACCGATGGCGTCGGGACGAAGATCCGGATCGCGCTGGACATGCAGAAGTTCGACACGATCGGGATCGACCTGGTCGCGATGAACGTGAACGACCTGGTTGTGGAGGGTGCGGAGCCGCTGCTTTTCCTCGACTACATCGCGGCGAACAGGGTCGTGCCGGAGCAATTGGAGCAGGTGATCAAGGGCATCGCCGAGGCTTGCCGGATCTGCGACGCGGCGCTGCTCGGCGGCGAGACCGCCGAGATGGGCGACATGTATCGCGAGGGTGATATCGACCTCGCCGGGTTCGCCGTCGGTGTCCTCGAGCTGGACCGCGCGATCGATTCGGACCGGGTCGAGCCGGGCGACATCGTGCTGGGTCTGGCGAGCGACGGGGTGCACTCCAACGGGTACTCGCTGGTCCGCGCGGTCGTGCGCGAGGCCGGGCTTGATCTGCACAAGGTGTACGCCGATCTCGACGAGAAGCGAACGCTGGGCGAGGTGCTGCTGACGCCGACGCGACTGTACGCGCCGTCGATCACCGCGCTGCTCAAGAACTACAAGGTGAAGAAGGTTGTCAGCGGCATGGCCCACATCACCGGCGGCGGGCTGGCCGGCAACCTCGACCGCGCGTTGCATGACGGTGTGGACGCGAAGATCAAGGCCGGTTCGTGGACCGTGCCGCCGGTGTTCGGCTTCCTGCAGAAGCACGGCGGGATCGACGACGCCGAGATGGACCGCGTGTTCAACATGGGCATCGGGTACTGCCTGATCGTGCGTCCGAACTTCGCATCAAGCGTTGCTCGCCAACTCGAAAAGTCCGGCGAAACGGTCTTCGAGATCGGCGAGATCGTGCGCGGGTCAGGGACTGTCCGAATCGGCTGATGGGGCGCTTTGCGTGCGGGCGAGGCGTCGGCGCCTGGCGATGCAGGCGGCTCCGATGAAGCCGAGCGGAACGGCGATCATCACTTCAACGCCTCGATCCAACAGCCCCGCTGCGAGCCCGGTCTCGGCGGTCATGCCGACGGCGAACGCGCTCGCTGACAGCCCGATCGCCCACTCTCGGACGCCGAGTCCGTTCGGTGCGAGCGGCGCGAGCACGGCGATCTGCACGATGGCGGCCATCGCCAGTGCGGCTTCGAAGGTCACGCTCCCGCCGACGATCCAGACCGAAGCGGCGAACCGGGAAGCCCACACGGCCAGTTCGAGCGTGCGCAGCGCGAAGACCGCGCCGTAGCGCCAGCGGTGGGGACGGGTGTGATCGCGGGCGAAAACGATCGCCAGCGCGGCGCCTACCGGGACGCCGACCAGCCCGAGCGCGATCGCTGCGGGGCCGGACGCGCCCAGCGGCTTCGCGACGCCGAGGAGCATCGCCGCCATGTTCGCGGCGGCGAGTCCGGAGAGGAGACCCGCTTCGACGATGACCCTCGCGGAATCTTTGACGGGGATGCGGTTGACCGCGCGGTGGTACGCGACGCGGCTCATCATGCCGGGCCAGAGCGGGAGGTAGTTCAGCAGCCACGCGGCGAGGACCAGCGCGTTCATCTCCGACGGGGTCACGACGCCGTAGCGTCGTGTGAGCAGGTAGAAGTTCGCGGCGGTGAGGAACGGTGTGATCGCGATGCTCAGACCGAGCGCGACAAACGCGAGCGGCGGCGCGTGCCGGATGGATCCGGCGACCTCGCGCAGCGCATCGCCTCGGCTGGCGATGGCGGTGATCGCGGCGGCGAGCAGGAGCAGCCCGGCGACGGCGCCGATGATCCGAACCGTCCGGCGCGTTCCTCGACTCCGCGTCGGTTCGTTCATCGCAGGCCAGGAGTCCCCAGCAGTCCCTCGTCGATGTTGAAGCCCGGGTCGTCGGGCTGCTCGGTCGGGTCGGTTCCGAGTTCGTCCGGTGAGGTGGAGAACCCGCTTTGGTCAAAGATCTGCGCGAGGACTCCTCCGAATTCGGAGAGCGTCGGATCGGTGCTCTCGCGTGCGATGCGGACGATGTTGTCGTCGGCACCTCGCGTGAGCGAGATCAACGATGCGGTGAGCAGGAGCTGCCAGGGCGGGGTGTCGAGCGAGGTTGCCTCGGTCAGGCGAGCGAGCACGATCGAGCGGAGCGATCGGCGCAGGTCGTCGTCCGCGTTGAATGCGCCCTGCTCGTTGAGTCGCAGGATCAGCAGGGCGAGATGGGTCTCGGGCAGGGTGGACGCCCGTTCGATGACTGCTTGGCGCAACGCCGAGCGGTCCGCGTCGGCATCGGTGCCGGGCCTGCTCATCATCGATGTCGCGTGCAGGAGCGTCCGGGCCAGTTCGGCTCCCTCGCTTGCGCTCAAGCGTTCGGTCAGCACGCCGGCGCCGACGCGCGGCAGCTTGATGCGCAGGATACGGTCGGTTTCGGTGCTGAGCGACATCGGTCCGGGAGCGAAGCCCTGGCTCTGCTCATCCGATCCGGTCAGGCGCTGGGTCTGGACGAAACCCTGGGCCACGCTCCACTGGATCTCCACCCGCTCTGTCAGGTCGCGATCGATGATCTCGCCGGCGTTGCCGCGACCGGCCCAGACCGGAACGGTGATCGACTCGTTGGGCTCGAGGCGGAGCACGCGATCGATATCGACGACTTCGAGCAGCCGGCGAGTTGCGCTCGCGACCTGCTGCATGACGCGTGGCTCGATCCGTTCGGCCACATCCTGGGGCAGCGGCTGGTCGAGGGGGAGCCCGAGGTCCCGCTTGGCCTGCCGGAGGACCGCTTCACGGATGACGCGGATGTACTGCTGCCCTTCGATTTCGATCCGCGGTGTGAACAGGAACCGGCTGTTGATCGGGCTGTCGGGTCCGACGGCGAGCGGGCGCCCGGCGGTGTTCGACAGTCGGAGCACGAGATTCAACTCGTCGAGCGGCCCGAGTTGGTTGGACTCCGGGCGGACGGTAAGACCCATGAATTCGCGCGGCGAACGCGTCATCCGTTCCAGCCACGGCGCGAAACTGAGCGCGTAGGTGTTCAGTTCCTCGATCTCCGGCGGAGTCCGCGTCGGACGCCCGGTGATCGTGGCGATTCGGTCGTCGGCCACGCAGGCGAGCGCGGTCTGCGGGAAGCGCAGGCGCAGATCGTTGAGCAGTTCGACCGCCTTGGCGGAGTTCCCGGTCTTGAACTCGACGGTCGCGAGGGCGTACAGGGCGCTCGCGTCGGTCTGGGCGATCGGCGTGAGCAGTTCGCGAGCCTGCTCGAACTCTGCGCGGTTGGAGGCGATCCATCCGCGGTAGCGGTCGATGGCGCTCTGCTCGATCGCTTCATCGCCGAGTGCCTCGAGGAGGCTGTTGAGTCGATCTTCTGCGAGATCGGTGGAGGTTTCCGTCGCGAGCAGCAGCCAGATCGATTCGAGAGTCAGGTTCACATCGAACAACTGTTTGGTCTGTTCGTCGAGCTGCTCGCTCGCGCGGACCTGAGCCCGGCTATCGCTGGCGGACAGGAGGAATCGAGTCACCGCTTCGTGGATCGGGTTGATGTCGCGGCGCTGGCGGGCACGCTGCTCGGCGACCGCCGTGATGGTGGATTCTTCCGCGTTCGGGTACTCCTCGCGGGCTCGTGCGCGGAGTTCGGGTGTGACCGGCGGCGGGGCGCTGTATCCGTTCAATCCGTAGGGATCGGGGTTGTTGATGAACTCATCGCGATGCACGGGACGCTGCGTGAACGCGAGGTTCGCGCGTTCCGCTTCGGGCTGCGCCAGGAGGACGAGCGCCCGCATGCGCTCGAGCTGGTATGGAAGCCAGGGGAAGCTCGTCTGGTTCAGGATCTCCTGCATCTGGGCCTGGGTGAGGCCCTGCTTGCGCATCTGCTGCACTTCGCTGACGAAGCGAGTTTCGATGTGGCCTTGTGCGTCTGCGATGAACGAGAGCACGGCGCGCGGGCCGCGGGTCTGCCAGGTGTTGATGAGGTAGTCGTTGACGCGGTTCTCGTTGAAGAGCGAGGGCTCGGTCAGGTGGGCGCGGTTCATGAAATCCTCGCCGCTTGCGCCGAGGAGATCGCGCATCCGATCGAGGAATCGCTGGGCGCCTCGGTAGGCGCCGCTCGACATGAGATCGATCGCCGCGTTCTCGTACGCGCCGGTGTCGAGCGGGTCGGCGTGGAGCACGTTCGCGATCAGTTCGAACCGCTCGATTCGAGAGTCGACGTAGGGCATCATCACGCTCGCGAAGAGGGCCGCGGCGTTCTTGTTCGTCGAGTCGAGCAGCGTGGCCTGCGTGAGCAGTTCGAAGAACGCCTCGTCGTCGCCGTCCTCGCGTGCGAGCAGAGCAGCGTCGAGCGCGAGGCGCGACCGGACGGTGGCGCGCAGGCTCTGGCCGGCGGGACCGAGCAGTCGGGCGTACGCCTGGCGGCGTTCCTCGACGGTGTTGAGCCGACCGATCTGTGTGTCGATCAGGCGGAGCTGCGCGATGGTGTCGCGTGGGTCGAGGCGGACGAGTCGGCGGGTGGCGTCGATGAGGCGCCCCGCGTCGTCCGCGGCGGTCCACGCTTCGATCTCGTTGCGCAGCAGTTCGACATCTTCGGGGTGCGCACGCCCGGCAACGCTGAGCCCGAGGGCGGTGAGGCGGTAATCGGCGATGTTCGGTTCGGCGAGATTGCGCGTGCGGCGCATGAGCGTCCGGGCGAGCAGGTTGCTCGCGGCTCGGCTGACCAGCGCCTCATCGGCTTGGCGCTGCTCCGCGCTGCGGGGCGCTTCGGTCGGGCGCCGCGCGTCCTGTGCCAGCCCGACGGAGGTCCCGGCGAGAAGGAGCACGCAGGCGATGCCGGTCGCGATCGACGGAGCGCGACCGGCCGTTCGGGGGCGGTGGTGGAAGATGGTCATGGCGGGGCGTCCTGCGTTTCCGGCGTGGCGGGTTCCTTGCGCTGGGGCGCGACCCGTTCAGAATAGATCACGCGGCGGACATCAGCAGGAACAGTCCGGACAGTCCCAGACCGAGGACGAAGATCCCGGCGGTCGCCTGCTCCATGAGGTCCGACAGGACGCGCCGACGCCTCGGGAAGACGCGATCGGCGACGATGTACATGAAGAGGAACTCCCCTGCGGCGATCGAGGCGATGCCGAACCAGAGAGCGGACTCGCGCGGGATCTCGGGCCAGGGCGAGACGGCGAGCTTGACGCCCATCAGAATGAGGGTGATCGCCCAGAGCGTGCCCATGGCCATGAGGCCTATGCGGATGCAGAGTTCACGGAAACGCACGGGTGGCTCCGGGGGTCGGGAGGGAATCTGTCCACAATCCGTCCACGCTCGGTTCGCAGCATATCGGACCACGCGCGGCGGTGCCTAGCAGAAATGCCGGCCTCGACTAATTATCTTGCACCAAATGGGAAAATGGTGCGTTGTTTGACGGTTTTGGCCCGTCGCTGATAGGTTTGCGCGTCCGGAAACAGCCGATTCGGCTGTCCGCCGAAACCGGTTCGTCCGGTCGTGCGTAGTCTGCGCTCAGGTCGCCCGTTCGGGCGGCACCCTCTGGTCACGCGTCGCGATTCCCGTCGTGACGCCCATCTCTCTGGAACCGATCCGTGGCGAAACCCGCAACTCTGAGTCGTTTCGTTTCTCTCGCCTTGCGTGTGCCCGCCGCGACGACGTCTGCCGGGGCGGCCCTGGTGGTCTCTGCGATGCTGCTGAGCTCTGCGCCGGTGGCTTCGGCGCAGAACCTGCCACCGGTGACGACCGAGCGCCTGAGCGCTTCCCAGCAGGCTCAGGTTCGGGAGTATGTGCAGGCGCGGCTCGATACGCTGCGTGCTGGCGATATCTCGAGTGCCGCGGCTTCGCAGGCGCGACGCGAACTCATCGATCCGATGCGCAACCGCGACGCTTCGGTCGCGATGCGACAGGCGTTTGCTCAGGCCGCATCGGAGCCGCTGGAAGCGATGGTGCGGGGGACCGACGATCAGGTCGCGGTTGTCGCGCTGCTGATCGCCGGGAACATCGCGGATCGTGCGAGCGTCCCGATTCTCGAGACCGGCCTCCGTGACAGTCGCGAGCCGGTGCAGATCGGTGCCGCGGCGGGCGCGAAGGCGATGCTGCGGGCCATGAGCGGACGCCTCGGCGGGGCTCAGGCGGACCGGCAGGAGCGCGTGCAGCGGATCCTGGCCGACCAGCTGGCCCTGACCAAGAGCGGGCATGTGGCGCAGAGTCTGATCGGTGCGTTGACCGCGCTCCCTGAGGATCCGGCGTTCATGTCGGTGTCGGGCAGTCTGATCGCGGACGCGATGGCCGGTCAGGCCGGGCTTCGTCGCCGAGGCGTCGCCTCCGCGGATGCGGAACAGGCCATCGCCGACGGCTGGGCCGGTGCGATGGAGCGTGCGATCGCGGCGCAGCTCGCGTACCAGCGTGCCTCGGCGATCGCGGGTACGGATGTGCCTCGTGAGACGCAGAAGCAGGGCGCGCTCCTCGCGGGCATCGCCCTGTCGCTCGTGCGCGACGCCGTGGACGAGCGGCTCGCCGGCGGCGAGTCGCCCGAGCAGACCGCGTCGTTCATGAACGAGCAGGCTCGGCTGATCCGTGCGGGCGAGACGCTGCTCATCCTCGTCGAATCGAACCTCACGGCACGGACCGACCGGCAGCAACGGATGTCCGGCCTGATCAGTCGCGCCGACGCAGAGGGCCTGATCGAGGCGATCAACCGCTGGGTGGGTCCGAGCGGCGTCCTGACGGGTGCGCCGTTCTCGTTCCCGGCGTCCACCTTCGGGAACTGACCCGCGGGAAGTGTCGGGGCGGCCGCCGCCGAAGCGCTCGCGGGCGGTAAGGTGGTGGTATGCAGAAGATCCTCGCCATTTTCTTCATCCTCTTCGCGATCCTCGCGGCAACGGTGATGTCGGACCGCCCCCTCCCCGAGGCGGAACTGACGATCATCAACCGGACGGAGTTCAACACCGTCGATCCGCAGCAGATGAGTTACAACCACGACCTGCGCCTGGCGTACTCGATCTACGAGGGACTGGTCCGGTGGGACAACGAGAGCGAGGACTTCGACATCATCCCTGCCGCGGCGCGGTCCTGGACGGTTTCGGATGACTATCTGACGTACACCTTCGAGATCGAACCCACGGCGAAGTGGTCCAACGGGGACCCGGTGCTGGCGTCGGATTTCGTGTACTCGTGGCGCCGGGCGATCCTTCCCGATACCGCGGCGGATTACTCCAACCTGTTCTTTTCGATCAGGAACGCCAAGGCGTTCTTCGAGTTCCGAGCGGATCAACTCGACGAGTACGCCGATCGTCCCCAGGCAGAGCGGACGCCGCGAGCGGCGCAGCAGCTCTTCGATGAGGCGATCGCCTGGTTCGACGAGAACGTCGGCCTTCGTGCGCTCAACGACAAGACTCTTGAAGTGACGCTCGAGCGTCCGACGGCGTTTTTCCTCGACCTGTGCGCGTTCGGCACGTTCAGCCCGGTCCACCCGCCGACGCTGGAGGCCCATACGCGCCTTGATCCGAACACCGGGTCGCAGCAGATCAACACGGACTGGACCAAGCCGGGCAAGATCGTGACCAACGGCCCGTATGTGCCGACAGCGTGGCGCTTCAAGCGGGAGATGTTCCTCGAACTGAACCCGTACTACTGGAACCCCGGCATGGTTCGGGCGAAGACGGTCAAGATCCGTCCGATCAACGATCCGAACACGAGCGTGTTGGCGTACCAGACCGGTCTCGCGGACTGGAACACGGATGTGACCGTCGACTTCGTTGGGGACATGCTCAAGGAGAAAGCCGAGGGGAACTTCGACGACATCCACGCGCTTTCGACATTCGGCACATACTTCTGGTCGTTCAACTGCACGCCGACGCTGACCGGCGGCCGTCAGAACCCGTTCTACGATCCTCGCGTGCGGCGGGCGTTCTCGATGGCGGTCGACAAGACCACGATCGTCGAAAACGTCAAGCGCAGCGGCGAGAAGGTCGCCAACGTGTTCATCCCGCCCGATTCCATCCCCGGCTTCGACAGTCCGCCCGGTCTCCCCCACGATCCCGCGGCTGCTCGCGCGCTGCTCGCCGAAGCCGGCTGGGTGGATCGCGACGGCGACGGCGTTCCCGAGAACGAGCGGGGTGAGCCGTTCCCGACGGTCACGCTGCTCTACTCCACCGGCGCGTACCACGACAAGATCGGCCTCGCGATGGGCGGGATGTGGAAGCGCGAACTCGGCATCAACTACAAGCTCGAGGGCAAGGAACTCAAGGTCTACAAGGACGACCTCAAGAGCCGCAACTACATGATCGCTCGCGGCGGCTGGTTCGGCGATTACGGTGATCCGACGACTTTCCTCGACCTGCACAAGACCGACGACGGCAACAACGATCGTGGCTATTCCGATCCGGTGCTCGACGAGCTGCTCGCCCAGGCCGAGGACACCGCGGAGCCGGAGCCGCGTATGGAAATCCTCGAAGAGGCCGAGCGCTACACGGTCATGGAGACCGCACCGATCCTGCCGGTGTGGCACTACAACTACTACTACCTCTTCCAGCCGCCCGTCGATCAGGACGGGCGCCCAAATCCGGGTGGGCTTGAGGGCATCTCCTACCACCCGCGCCTGGTGCAGTACCTCTGGAAGCTGCGTGTCGTGACGGAAGAAGATCTCGAAACCTGGGAGGCCGCGCGATGATCTCGATGATTCTGCGCCGTCTGGCGATCCTCCCGGTCATCCTGCTGGTCATCTACACGGTGACCTTCCTGCTCGCGTGGTCGTTGCCCGGCGAGGCGGTGATCAACGACGAGGGGCGCCAGCCTCCCGCGGCGGTGCTCGACGCGATCAACGCGCAGTACAACCTCGACGACCCCATGGAGTTCTATCTCCAGTACATCTACAACGCGACGGGTGCGCACTGGGTCGTCGACCGGCTCAACGGCGGTGATGTCAGCCAGAATGTGGTGTTCGATCTCGGGCCTTCGTTCCGCAACGAGAACTGGAGCGTGAACGAGATCATCGCCGACTCGCTGCCGGTCTCGGTGGTGCTCGGGCTCAGCGCGATCTTCATGGCGGTGGTGATCGGGCTGGTCGCGGGCATGATCGGTGCCGTCAAACCGAATTCGCTGGCCGACCTGGGCACGCTGGTGATCGCGCTGGTCGGGATCAGTCTGCCGAGCTTCGTCATCGGAACCGTGCTGCTGATCGCCTTTCCAGTCTGGCTGGGGATCGGCAGCGTCGGCAAGTGGGGGGGCATCGGCGACATCTTCCTGCCGGCATTTTCGCTGAGTCTGCCGTTCGCGGCGTATATCGCCCGGCTGACGCGCATGGGCATGATCGATGTGCTCAACGCCGATTACATCCGCACCGCGCGGGCGAAGGGCGTTTCGCGGCGTCAGGTCATCCTCAAGCACGCGCTCAAAAACGCGTTTCTGCCGGTGCTGAGCTACCTCGGGCCGGCGACGGCGTTCGCGATGACCGGGTCGTTTGTCGTTGAGCGGGTGTTCAACATCCCGGGCATGGGCCAGCACTTCGTGGACGCGGTGCAGGGCAAGGACCTGTTTGTGATCATGGGCGTGACGCTCGTCTTCGCGACGATCCTGATCCTGCTCAACCTCGTCGTGGACGTGCTGTACCGCTGGGTGGACCCGCGGATCGAGTAGCGCCGATCTCTCGAAGGGGGTCAGTCTTCCGGGGTGTAACCAGACTGGCGTTTCGATTCTTCCAGTTCGGCCCGGTTGCCGGCCGAGTGGGGCGGCAGTTCCAGCGGATCGGTCCCTCCTGTCTCGCTCGCGCCGGTTTCCACGACGCCGACCCGGCGTTCGAGATCCGCGATTCGTCGGTTCAGGCGATCGATCAGGGTGTAGGCTCGGGCGAGTTCGCCGGAGAGCTGGTCCACCGTGTGGTCCGCGAAGCCGAGGCGTTCCTCGATGCGGATGAGTCGGTCGTCGTCAGGCGTAGGCATGCCACCAGCGTACCCGGACGCGTCGGATCGCGGCTCGGGCCGCGTGCGAGGCGTGCGAGCCTTGGGTACCGTTTGCGCCATGATTCACTCGCTGCCTCTCTCCGCTCTGGCCGCCGGTTCCGCTGTGCTCGTTCTGTCCGGTTCGGCGTTCGCCTCGCCCGCACCGGAGTTTTCGCTCGGCCTGGCTGGCGCGATGTCGCTCGGGTCCGTCCAGGACCGCTCCGACGCTTCGCCCGACGGTTCGGATGCGCTGCTCGACCCTGCCGTCTCCGCAAGGTTCGGGACGAGTGGGTCGACCTGGTGGAGCGTCAGCGCCAGTGGGATGGTTGACGACGACGCGGCGAACAAAGACTACAGCCTCCGGTTCACCTATCACCGCTTCCTTGCAGAGGACTTCGAGCTGAACCTCGCCCTCACCGGCTGGTTCCACGATCAGCAGGTGGACGACGAGGCGTCTGGCAGTTTCGACCTCGGCTTCCGCTACCACTTCCTCGCCGACCGCGATCGTGGCTGGAGCGTCTACGGCGATATCGGGATCGGCTTCATGCTCTCGAGCGGCCCGGTCCCCGAAGACGGTACGGACTACAACTTCACGCCGCGGGCTGGAGTGGGCGTCACGCTGGAACTCCCCGACCGATTCGGCGGCGACGTCGGTGCTCGCCTGGATCTCGGCGTCGGCTGGCAGCACTATTCGAACGCCTCCACCTCCGGTTCTGACGAGAATCCGGGTCGAGACTCGCTCTATGTTCGTGCGGGCGTGATCTTCCCATTCTGAATCGCTGCGTTTGAATCGCCGATGACTCCTTCATGACCGAATCCCGCCAAGAGAATTCGCCGGCGACGCCGTCGGAGCACTCGCATCCGGAGCCGGACCTCACGCCGCACGGGCCGCTCGGCGGTCTCGTGGTGCGCGGCGGTATCGGCGGCGTGCTCATGGGCCTGGCGAACCTCGTGCCGGGCATCTCCGGCGGCACGATGCTGCTCGCCTCGGGCGTCTACGAGCCGTTCATCAACGCCATCGCCGAGGCCTCGACCCTGCGGTTTCACTTGCGTTCGCTTGTGCTGCTCGGGAGCGTGGTGGCCGCGGCGGCGCTGTCGATCGTGCTGCTCGCTGGTCCGGTGAAGGACCTGGTCGTCGATCAGCGATGGATCATGTACAGCCTGTTCATCGGGCTCACGCTCGGCGGCGTGCCGCTGATCTGGTCGATGATCGGGGAGGCACATCGCAAGCGCGAGGCGAAGGTGCGGGCCTCGATCTTCGGCGCGGTTCTCGGTATCGCTGCGATGGCGCTGATGGTGTTCCTCAAGACCAGCGGTGCTGGGTCGACCAACTTCGCGATGCTCCTGCTCGCCGGGCTCGCTGGTGCGAGCGCGATGATTCTTCCCGGCCTGTCCGGCGGCTACCTGCTGTTGGTGCTCGGGCAATACGTCCCGATCCTCGCTTCCATCGATCGGGTCAAGGAGGCGATCAGCGCCCGCGACTTCGCGGCGGTGCTCGCCGAGTGGGTGGTCGTGGTTCCCGTCGGCCTCGGAGTGGTGATCGGGATCGCGGGGGTGAGCAGCCTGATCCGCTTCATGCTCAAGCGGTTCGAGGGCTTCACGCTCGGCGTGCTCATGGGACTGCTGCTCGGTTCGGTGCTCGGTTTGTGGCCGTTTCAGGAGGGCGTGCAGCCGGTGATCGGATCGATCATCAAGGGTGAGGTCGTGAGCGACGAGACCCTCGCGACGATCGCGCAGGAAGACTGGCCTCTGAGTTTCTTCGCGCCGACGGCCATGCAGGTCGTCTGGTCGGTGCTGCTGATCGGTGCGGGCCTCGCCACCACGCTCGGGATCGCAACGCTCGGCAACCGTCTGAAGAAAGACTGAACGCGGGATCAGCGTTTCGCTTTGACGAGTTCGCGCTGGGGCGTCGAGCCGGTCAGGTGCGGCGGCACGCGGTGCGGACGATTTGTCGTTGGACGCGCGCTCGCGGGATCGTCGTCCGACGTCTTCGCCTCGCGATCTGCCATGTAGGCCTGCATGCGCATTTCCTGCACGCAGACGCTCAACCGACCGCCGCATTCGGGGCAGACGAGTTCGTGGGTCCCGACAAGGTCGTAGCCGCAGCGGTTGCAGGGGACGCGGCTCTTCGACGGCTTGGCAACGGCGATGATCGTGCCGACCAGCAGCATGATGAGCACATAGGCGCCGCTGAGCAGGTGGAGCACGCTTCCAAAGCCGATCAGGTTCTGGATGAAGAAGTTCGCCGAAACATCACCGGCGTTTGGCGATCGCGACGCGACGCTCAGGATGCTCGTCGCCACCAGCAGCGGCACCGGGGCGATGAGGAGGATCACCGCGGACTGCCAGCGCCGGCGGAACTTCCAGACCGCGATCCACACGAGCGCAAGATAAAGGACGGGGATGAACACGCGTCAATGGTGCCGATCTGAGGAGGTTTCCCGCGCGGAAGGGTGCCCGGATCGCGGATGATCAATACTACGCGTGCATCGACCGGATGCGAGGCGATCTCTCATGGGGTTGGGGAGATGAGTATCGTGGTGCGGGAAGCCCGAACCCCATTCAACCCCAGACCAGAGCCCAGCCGTGCCTTTGCCGAACCCGTCATCCGACCGCCCGATCTCCGCCGGCTGGGGCGCGGCGGTGATCGGGATCGAATTCTGCGCCGCGATCGGTGGGTTCGCGGTGATCGGGTATTTCATCGATCGATGGCAGGGCTCCTCCCCGCTGTGGACGCTGGTGCTGACCGGTCTCGGGTTCGTCGGTGGGGGATACAACCTCTTCAAAGAGGTCAAGAAGCTCCAGCGTCAGGAGGCCCGGCGACAGGTGCGACGCGACACACCGGGAGCGGACCCGAAGGCGGCCTCGGCTGAGGTCGCGGCGAAACGGGGCAAGCCCCGCCCGACGGGTCGCGTGAACATGTTCAGCCAGCAGGACCTGGACATCGAGGACCTCGATGAGGTCGAACTCGACTGGCCCGAGGCGGAGAAGGACCGGATCGAGCGGGATCTCCGCGATGCCGAGCGATCGCTCGATCCTGATGAGGACACGAATCGATGACGGATGCGACGCGCAAGCCCATGCCTGATCTGCCCGAACTGAAACTGCCTCTGGGCGCGTGGCTGGGTGCCGGCCCGATTGCCTGCGTGGTGGTGGGGGGAATCGGCTATGGCGTGTCGATCGCGCTCGGGGCGAGCCAGCCGATTTCCGCGTTGTATGGGGGAATTGCCGCGGCGATCGGGGTGTTGATCGGCGCGTTGGCGGTGCTGCCGTGGATCGCCCGACCGATGAACCAGTGGGCAAACCTGCTTCTGGGTGGGCAATTGTTCTCGTTTATGGCGACGGTCGGGGCCGGGGTCGTGGTCTGGAAGGGCACCGGAGCGACGCCGACTCCCCTCGGGCTGACGGGTGCCGCGGCGTTTCTGGTGGCCCAACTGGTGCAGGTGAGCGTGTTCCAGTCGGTCGCGAAACCGCTCGAGAAGCGGATGCGCGAGAAGCGGGCGGAAACGGCTTCCTGATTTTGATTTCGGCCCGTCGGAAGCCAGCACGCTCCGGCGAATCTCTATACATTATGCCCCCGCGCGGGAGGCTCCCGCCCGGTCCCTGTACCCCTTGTTTCGGCATCGTTCTCGCGGCGTTTCGCGTCGCTCGGAGTGACTGACGAAACCGCCCGCCCCTTTCAGAAGCGACCCCGAGAGGACCACTCGAGATCATGCCCGCTTCAGACCTGATTTTCTCGACTCTGGCAGCCAGCCCGCTGGAGCACACGCTCGACAAGCTGATCGTCGGCGACAACCCGGCGTTCGCCCTCACGATGAACACGATCACGATGTTCATCGCGTTCGGCCTGTACCTCTGGCTGATGTCGGTTGCCGCCAAGGCGATCGCGGTGGGTCCGGAGTCCGAAGGCAACGACCGTTACATGACCAAAGGGCGGTTCGCTCAGGTCGTCGAGGTAGTCGTTCTCGGCTTGCGCGATCAGTTCATCAAGCCGCAGCTCGGCGACCAGACCAACCGATTCCTGCCGTTCCTGCTGACGCTGTTTTTCTTCATCTGGGTAAACAACCTGCTCGGCCTCGTGCCGCTACTCGACCTTCAGCACCTGATCGGTTCGCTCTGGGGCGACGCCGGCTTCGCGAAGATCGGTGGAACGCCGACCGGTCGCCTGGCGACCAACGCGGCGCTCGCGCTGATCGCGTTCCTTATCTGGAACGGTGCGGGCATCAAGGCCAACGGCCTCGGCGGCTGGCTGCACCACTTTATGGGCGGCGCGCCGTGGTACATGGCCCCGATCATGATTCCGGTCGAGATCATCGGCGCGATCGTGAAGCCCGCCGCGCTGACCATTCGTCTGTTCGCGAACATGACCGCCGGTCACGTGCTTTTGGCGGCGATCATCGGCTTCGTGGGCATGTCGATCGGTGGGCTGGGCTTCTTCCTGGCGTCGCCGATCGTGCTCGTCTCGTTCGTCGGCGCGATTCTGGTGTTCTTCCTCGAAGTATTCGTCGCGACGCTTCAGGCGTTTGTGTTCATGTTCCTCACCACGGTCTTCATCGCCCAGATGATCCACCACGATCACGGTCACGACGAAGAGCACGGCGAGGAGCACGACTCCCACCTCGGTACCGCGGTGCCGGAGGATTCGGCGCTCGGCGCGGCGTAAGACAATCGGTTTGATGTGTGCCCCCGTCCGGTCAGTCTCCGGTCGGGAGGAGTTTCAAGTTTGAGTTCCCTGATCGTCGCATGTGTCGACGGCACAGATTTTCGGAGAGCGTGTAAAGATGAAGATGTCCAAGATGTTCGGTATGGGTGCCGTCGCTGCGGCGGGCGTTGCCCTTCTTTCCAGCACCGCCCTCGGCGCTGAAGGCGCTGCCGCCGCCGGCGAAGCCGCTGTCGCTGCCGGCAGTGGCATGAAGGGCCTCGGCTACGGTATCGGCATGGGCCTCGCCGTCATCGGCGCCGGCCTCGGCATCGGTCGCATCGGCGGCTCGGCGGTCGAGTCCATGGCTCGCCAGCCCGAGGCCACCGGCTCGATCACCACCGGCATGCTGCTGACCGCGGCGTTCGTCGAAGGTGCCGCGCTGTTCGCGGTCGTCGTCGCGCTGCTCGCCAACGCCGGCTGAGCCCGCATTTCAAGATCACTCGTCCCGGCGGTGAGAGCCGGCGGGACGGGATTCATCGCCCGCCCGTAGACCGGCCGGGCTGTCGAATGACTCGAAGAGGTTCTTTGGCATGACTTCGATGGTTTCTCTCATAGCGGCTGCGGGTACCGAGCCCACGCTGTTCAACGTCCCGAACTTCATCGCGGCGCTGCTCGTGTTCGTCGCGGCGCTGTTGATCTCCAACAAGATGATCTGGCCCAAGATCACCGGCGCCCTCGACGCCCGTGACGCCAAGATCCGCAGCGAGATCGAGGCGGCCGAGAAGTCGCGTGCGAACGCGGACAAGGCGCTGAAGGACTACGAGGCCTCGCTCGCCGAGGCCCGCGCCGAGGCCGAGAAGATGATCGAGCAGACCAAGGCCGAGCAGGTCCGTCTCGCCGCCGATCTGAAGGCCAAGTCCGAGGCCGAACTGAACCAGATGCGCGATTCCGCGAAGCGGAACATCGAGGCCGCCAAGCGTGCCGCGATCGCGGACCTGTACCGCGAGTCGGCGCAGCTGGCGGTGAAGATCGCCGAGAAGATCCTCGAGCGCGAAGTCAACGCCGCCGACCACTCCCGCCTCATCGACGAGACGCTCGCCGAGGTGACTTCCGAGTACGCCGGGGCTTCGGCCTGAGCAATTCGGCCGGTCTCTGACCGGTCGGTTCCTGAAAGGACTCACGACGTGCCACTGTTCGAATCGCCGCCCGAGGCGGTGGACAAGGTGTATGCCAAGAGCCTCTTCGAGCTCGCCGAAGCCGAGGGCGGTCGGTCTCGCCTGGAGTCGCTCGCCGCGGAACTCGACGAGTTCGTCGAACTGACCCGCGCCGAGTCGCAGCTCAGCGAGTTTCTGTCGTCGCGGATCTTGGGTGCCGACGATCGAGCCAGATCTCTCAGCTCGATGTTCGAGGGCCGGATCAGCGAACTGCTGCTCCGTTTCCTGCAGGTGCTCAACCGCAAGGAGCGCCTGAGCCGCCTGCTCTCCATCGTCGCGGCGTACGAAGAGATGGTGCAGGAGAAGTTCGGGCGTATCGAGGTGAATGTCTACACCCGCGAGCCGATCTCGGCCGACCAGATCGCCTCGATCAAAGCCCGCCTGGAGACCGCGACCGGTCGCGAGCCGGTGATCTACCCCTACACCGTGCCGGGCATGATCGGCGGCGTGAAGATGCAGATCGGCGATCGTCTGTTCGACGACTCGATCCAGACCTCGCTCCGCAACATGACCGAACTCATCAAGGAAGACGGCGCCGCCGCCATCCGCACCAAGTCGTCCGACCAGTTCCTCAGCGATCTGGACGACGCGTAACCCGGACCACACCAACCACTCCCGATCGAACGGGGCTTCTCTAGACCGCCCCACACCGACAGGATCAGCCGATGAAGATCAAGACCGAAGAAATCACCAGCGTCATCAAGCAGGAGATCGAGCAGTACTCCACGCAGCTCGAGGTCTCCGATGTCGGCCGCGTCATCGAGATCGGTGACGGTATCGCCCAGATCTACGGCCTCTCGAACGCCATGGCCGGTGAACTGCTCGAGTTCCAGACCGACGAAGGTTCGGTCATGGGCCAGGTCATGAACCTTGAACTCGACACCGTCGGCGCGGTCGTCTACGGCGACTACAAGAAGGTCCGCGAGGGCGCGACCGTCCGCTCGACCGGTCGCCTGCTCGACGTGCCCGTCGGCGAGGAACTGCTCGGTCGCGTCGTGAACCCGCTGGGTGAGCCGCTCGACGGCGGCCCGGCCATCGACGCCAAGAACCGCCGCCCCGTCGACATCATCGCCCCCGGCATCGCCGACCGGCAGCCGGTGACCGAGCCGATGCAGACCGGCATCAAGGCCGTCGACTCGATGATCCCGATCGGCCGCGGCCAGCGCGAACTGGTCATCGGCGACCGCAAGACCGGTAAGACCGCCGTCTGCGTCGACGCCATCATCAACCAGAAGCGCAACTGGGGCACCGACAGCGCCGTCGTCTGCATCTACGTCGCGGTCGGCCAGAAGGAATCGACCGTCGCCGGCGTCGTCCAGCAGCTCAAGGACGCGGGCGCGATGGAGTACACCATCGTCGTCAACGCCGGTTCCTCCGACCCCGCCCCGATGCAGTACGTCGCTCCCTACGCGGGTACCGCGATGGGCGAGCATTTCATGTGGCAGGGCAAGGACGGCAAGACCCCGAAGCACGTGCTCGTGGTCTACGACGACCTCTCCAAGCAGGCCGTCGCCTACCGCCAGCTCTCGCTGCTGCTGCGCCGCCCGCCCGGTCGTGAGGCCTACCCCGGCGACGTGTTCTACCTGCACTCGCGCCTCCTCGAGCGCGCGACCAAGCTCTCGGATGAGAACGGCGGCGGTTCGCTGACCGCGCTGCCCATCATCGAGACGCAGGAAGGTGACGTCTCGGCGTACATCCCGACCAACGTGATCTCCATCACCGACGGCCAGATCTACCTCGAGCCCGAACTGTTCTTCGCCGGTGTCCGTCCCGCGATCAACGTCGGTATCTCGGTGTCCCGCGTGGGTGGTAACGCCCAGATCAAGGCCATGAAGCAGATCGCCGGCTCGCTCCGCCTCGACCTCGCGGCCTTCCGCGAACTCGAAGCGTTCGCTCAGCTCGGCACCGAACTCGACAAGGCGACCCAGGCCCAGCTCGATCGCGGTATGCGGATGGTTGAACTGCTCAAGCAGAAGCAGTTCCAGCCGATGGACGTGATCGACCAGGTCATCTCCATCTTCGCCGGTACCCGTGGCTTCCTCGACGACATCAAGCCGTCGGAAGTCCCCGCGTTCGAAGTCGAACTGCTCAAGCACTTCAACGAGGGCGCCGGCAAGTCCGTCCGCGACGAACTCGCCCAGCTGAAGGCCATCGACAAGTCCCTCGAAGGCAAGCTCAAGGACGCGATCAAGGCGTTCAAGGATGGCCGCAAGGGCTGAGCGAGGCCGAGCCGAGCATTGTGGATCCAAAGAAGGCGACCCGAACGGGTCGCTTTTTTGCGTCGACTCCAGCAACAGCCGAGCCGGCTGATCCGTGCTCCGGCTCCGAGGCGGCGGCCGTTCCTGGCCGTTGAGGCCCGTAGAGGACAGTTCTGCTCGAATTCTCATTGGCTGATCCGGATCTCGGTATATGCTCAACTCGGTGGAGGTTCGCGCGGATCGAGCGGTACGCGGCGCACCAGCACGCGCGAGCGATCAGGCTGAGGAGGTAGCCATGCGCATTCAACAGGTCGTTTGTGTCCTCGCGTTCGCGGGGTTCGCTCAGGCGGGCACGCCGTACGAGTCGGACTTTGATGACGGAACGGTCGGTCCGGAGATCACCTTGGGAGCGGCGTTTCTCACGGGTGTTCAGGGTTACGCCGATCTGGGGGTTGGCGACAATACCTTCACGGGTCTTTTCCTTCGGAGCCCGACACAGAACACGGTCAGGGTGGAACTGACGGACCTGCCCACACACTCGACCATCGACATCGCGTTTCTCTTCGCCGCGATCGACTCGCTCGACGGGACGGGCACGCCTCCCGCGGGCGACTTCTTCATCGTGACGGTCGACGGCGTCGAGGTGTTCAACGAGTCCTTTGCCAACGCGCTCAAAGAGCAGATCCAGAGTTACCAGCCGCCGGCCGGCGGCGAGCTCGCGCGTCGGGTTCCCCTGGGTTTCACTGTGGGCGAGTTCTACCTTGACAGCGCGTACGACATGTACATCGAGCCCGCGTTTCGGGATATCCCGCACTCCGCCGATTCCGTCGTGATCGAGTTCCGGCTCGACGGCGATGGTGTTCAGGACCTCAACGACGAGTCGTGGGCGTTGGAAAACCTGCGGGTGAGCACCGACGGCGATTCGTCCTGCCCCGGGGATGTCAACTTCGACGGTTCCGTGGACCTCGCTGATTTGAATCTGGTGCTCGCGAACTTCGGGCAGACAACGCCCAACGGCGATGCCACGGGCGATGGCGTAGTGGATCTCGCGGATCTGAACGCTGTTCTGGCGGCGTTCGGCGCTTCGTGCCCCTGAACGGCTTCGCCGATCCGGGCTCATCCGCCGTGCTGGTTTCAAAGATTTTGTTTGGAACCGGATGTGGACGGGAGTAGATTGACACTGAGGGAGGATCGTGGGGGTCCGCCCGAAACTCGATCAGTTTTCCCGGGCCACGCCCGGGGGGTGTCGCTGTGCGGGCGAAAAGAGTCAGCATGTCGAGCGCCAGCGTGTTCGTCGCGACCTTGGCCTTGGTCGCGGATGCGGGTGCGCAGCAGCCGTTCACCGAAGAGGCGTTGACGCGGGGCATCGGTTATCAGGCGGTGCAATCGTCGGCGTTCGGCAACGGCGCAATGTTTGCTGATCTGAACAACGATGGCAGTCCCGATCTCATCGTCGCCGGCGGGGCGTCCGGAATCGGGGTCTATGAGAACGACGGCACGGGCCATTTCATCGATCGCACACCTGGTCTCGGTGTCGCGGCGTTCAGTGCGCCCGCCGGACTTTCGGGGGCTGACTTCAACGCGGACGGTCGGATCGATATCTACGTCTCAATCTGGAACCAGCCGAACATGCTTCTGCTCAACAACGGCGATTGGACGTTCACGGACGTCGCGCCGGTCGCTGGTGTGGATGATCCCGGCGATTCGACGGGCTGTGCGTGGGGCGACTACGACGGCGACGGGTATCCCGACCTGTATATCTCCAATCGCACGGGATCCACTGGCCTGACGAGTGTGGAGCGCGACCGATTGATGCGCAACCGCGGCGACGGGACCTTCGAAGATGTTTCTGCGCAGTTCGGGATTGGCAACGACGATGCGCTGACATTCCAGGCGGTCTGGTTTGATATGGACGCCGACGACGATCTCGATTTGTACATGTCCACCGATTACTCGAACTGCAACAACATCGGGTATCGCAATCGGCTATGGCGGAACGACGGCGGGGAACTCATCGAGATAAGCAGCGGGTCCGGAGCGGACATCTGCATCGACTCGATGGGCGTCGCCATAGGTGACTTCAACGCCGACGGTCATGCTGATTTGTACTGCACCAACACTCCGGGCGGGAATTCGCTGTTGCTCGGCGATGGATCCGGTGTCTTCACCGAGGCGGCGATCGAGGCCGGGGTTCCCGTCAATGGATCGTGCTGGGGGGCGAATTTCGTCGACCTGACGAACGACGGGAATCTTGAACTCTATGTCGTCGATCAGGTCTTTCCGGATCGGATCTTTTCCGGCGCTTCCGGCTGGCCGTGCGCCGATATCGGGCCGGCTCTGGGCATGAATGTCGTTTTCCCCCACCAAAGTTTCTGCGTCGCATTTGCGGACATCGACGGCGATGGCGACCTGGACATTGCGCACTCGTCGATCCGCTCCGGAGGTCAGTCACCGATCCGGCTGTTCGTGAACAACGAAGGGTCGCAGCGCAACTGGGCCCGGATTCGCGTGATCGGTGAGGGTGCCGACACGCAGGGCATCGGAGCGCGACTCGTCTTGACCACGCCAGACGGGGTGCAGCGTCGGCAGGTCCACGCGGGCGCGAGTTACATGTCGCAGGACGAGTTTGTCGTACATTTCGGGCTCGACGCCCGCTCGCAGGCGGATGCTCTCGTGGTGAGTTGGGTGGGGGGCACGCAGCGGTCGTTTACAAGCATTCCAGCGAACACGGTCTGGACCGTTCCTCCTCCCGAGTGGTTGGGCGATGGGAACCGCGACGGAGTTGTTGATAACGCGGACGAGGCGCTGCTTGCCGGTTGCCTCGGCGGGCAGTCTTCGGCGCCGGTTTCACCTGGGTGCGAGTTCTTCGACTTCGACGGAGACTTCGTTGTCGGCCCGAGCGATGTCGAGCAGTTCGCCGATCTGTTGAACCCGCCCGCTTGTCCGCCGGATGTGTCCGACGACGGTTCCGTGGACCTCGCCGATCTGAACCTGGTTCTCGCGAATTTCGGGCAGGCAACGCCCACCGGGGATGCCACCGGCGACGGCATCGTGAACCTGGCGGATCTGAACGCTGTATTGGCGGCGTTCGGTACATCTTGCGAGTGATCAGCGGCTTTGCTTGGCTTCGGGTCAACCCGCGAACGCCGTGAGGGCTGTTTTATGGCTCGTCGCGTCGGTTGGGCCGTGGAAAGATCGGCTCTATGGTGGAAGGAGTTCCCCAACACCGGAGTTTCCCATGCCCAGTGCCTCTCGCGTTTCCCAGTTCTTTCGTCACATGGTTCTCGCGGGCGCGTTGGGATCCGCTCTCGCTCCGGCGATGGCGGCGGCGGAGCCGCTCCTGCACAGCGCGCCCCAAGGGGCAGATCTCCTCGACCACACCGAGTCGAACCCCCATCGCGCGAGGGCCGTGCTGATTGACACCCAGGCCTTCGATGACGCGATGCGCAGCGAAGACCAGCCTGTATCCCTGCAACTGTTCGACGATGTCCGCGTCGATCTTCGGTTCGATCGGGTGTCGTACTACAGCCGGACGACGACCGCGTTCACCGGTCTTCTCGGCGACGGCCGGGATCCGGCGGCGTGGTACACGCTGGCTCGCAGCGGTGACGCGTTCGTCGGTCATTTCTGGACGGGGGACGGCAGGCTCTACAAACTTCGCCCGGTCGACGAGCGGTCCGGTCTGCACGGCGTGTTCGAGTTGGACCCCACCGGCTTCGAACCGTGCGCGACCTGCGAAGAAGATCACGGGTCCCGCTCGCACATCGTGCCGAATCAGAACGGCACGGTCGTCGCGCGCGGCTGCGAGGACGACGGCACGGTGATCGATGTCTTGGTGGTGTACACGCCCGCGGCGAGGAACGCCGCCGGCGGGACGGCGTCCATCCAGGCGCTCGCGGTCTCGGCGATCGAGGCGACGAATCAGGCCTATCTCAACAGCGGTGTGCAAACGACCGTTCGGCTGGCGCACCTCGCCGAGGTGGATTACAGCGAGTCGGGCAGTTTCGGAACCGATCTGAGCAACCTGCGCACCGGCGTTGTCCCCGACGCGCTCGAACTGCGGGAGATCTTCGACGCGGATCTCGTGGCCATGCTGAGCAACAGCACCGGCGCGTGCGGCATCGGGTACCTCATGCAGGACCTCGACCCCGGCTTCGAATCGCTCGGGTTCAGCGTGACGCGCTACTCCTGTGCCGTCGGCAACCTCTCTTTCGCGCATGAACTCGGCCACAACATGGGCTGCCAGCACGACATCGACAACGCCGGCTCGAACCCGCTGTTCCCGTATTCGTTCGGCTGGCGATGGACGACCAACGGCGGCCAGCTCCGGCGCTCGGTCATGTCCTACGCGCCGGGGAGCCGGGTCCCTCACTTCTCGAACCCGAACGTGCTCAACGGCGGTGTGCCGACGGGTGTGGAGTCCTCCGCGTTCAATGCGCTCTCGATCAACAACGCGGCGTACGTCGTCTCTAACTTCCGCGTCAGCGACTGCGGCGATGGGACGCCGAGCGACTGCGGCTGGGGTGGACTCGGTGGCGGTGTCGACGGTTCGGTGTTCGCCATCGCGGGCTACGGCGACGCCGTCGTCGCGGGCGGTAACTTCCAGAACGCCGGAGGCGCAGCCGCTTCTCGGATCGCACGCTGGAACGGCGAGCAGTGGGATGGCCTGTCGGGCGGTACGAACGGCACGGTGTACGCGATGGTCTCGTCGGGACCCGATCTGTATGTCGGCGGCTTTTTCTCGACCGCGGGCGGTCAGTCGGCGAACAGCGTCGCTCGCTGGAACGGCTCGTCGTGGAGCGCGTTGGGCGACGGCCTGAACAACCGTGTGTACGCGCTCGAACTGTTCGACGATGGTTCCGGCGAGGCGCTCTACGCCGCGGGCCTGTTTGCCAGCACCGGCGGTGATCCGGTTTCGCGCATCGCGAAGTGGGACGGTCAGTCCTGGCTTCCGCTCGGTTCGGGGCTGAACGGCGTCGTGAACACGCTCGAAGTATTCGACGACGGGACCGGTCCGGCGCTCTACGCCGGCGGGCTGATCTCGATCGCGGGCGGTGTGCCGGTGGAGCAGGTGGCTCGTTGGGACGGGCAGCAGTGGTCGCCGGTCGGCGTTGCCGGACCCGACGACATGGTGAACGCGCTCGCGGTGTTCGACGATGGCAACGGTGATGCCCTTTACGTTGCGGGGCGGTTCGGGTCCGTTGCCGGTGTGGCGTCTCCCGGGATCGCACGCTGGGACGGGCAGCAGTGGTCCGCGGTCGGATCGGGGCTGGCGTCGGAAGTGAAGGCTCTGGCGGTGGTCAACGAGGCCGGTGGGCCGGCGCTGTACGCGTCCGGCAACTTCATTGTCACGTTCGATCTGCTTCCGGCCATTGGTATCGCACGCTGGGACGGGCAGGAGTGGTCGCGTCTGGGTCTCGGCTTGAGCGGGAGCGGCGGTGAGGCGCTCGGTGTGTCGAGTGTCGGTGCGGGTTCGGCGTTGTTCGTCGGTGGCGGCTTCTCGACCGCGGGATCGCAGCAGGCGGACGGCGTTGCGCGCTGGGCGTGTCGCAGTTCGGTTTGCCCGGGCGATGTCACGCTCGACGGCGAGATCGGCCTCGAAGACCTGAACCTCGTGCTCGCGGGGTTCGGGCAGCAGACTGATGACGGCGACGCCAACGGCGACGGGATCGTGGACCTCGCCGATCTGAATGCGGTGCTCAGCTCCTTCGGGCAGACATGCACATCCGTTGATTAACCACCTTCTCATCAAACAGATCGGCATTCTCGCGAACCGTGTTTTTTGTTCTAAGATCGCTCCGCGGAAGATGGGTAGACCCATCGATTTGATCCGCCCAATAATTTGGGAATTAGGTTTCTCAGCACACCGTGCGCTGTAGACTGCAACACCCAGCGCTGCCGAGGTTGGCTGTGCAAAGCCTCGAACTATTTAGGAGTCTGAGATGCGTGCTCCCATCGCGATTCTTGCACTGTCTACCGCGGTCATTCCGGCCTTTGCCCAAGTTCCGGTCGAACTCCGTAAGATCACCGCCTCTGACGCGGTCTTTGGTGATCTATTCGGATCATCCGTCGCGATCTCTGGCACCACTGCTATCGTCGGTGCCGAGCGTAGCGACGATGCGGGTTCCAACTCGGGATCCGCGTATATCTACGACTTCCTGACCGGTCATGAACGCTTCAAGCTCATCGCGGCGGACGGCGCAGCGGATGACCAGTTCGGTATCTCGGTCGCGATCTCCGGGACCACCGCCATCGTCGGTGCATCGAACGAT
>Ga0070726_10000425_pt1 | contig 53192 bp, 45 predicted proteins | sample tdAd471_FD_67275 | JGI IMG/M metagenome (GOLD analysis project Ga0070726, IMG submission 67275) | Marine sediment microbial communities from the Atlantic coast under amendment with organic carbon and nitrate - tdAd47.1 | ecosystem: Environmental > Aquatic > Marine > Coastal > Sediment | place...
GTGTCTTAAGCCCTGTGTGTGGCTTGCGTTTTTACTTTGCAATTTGACCATCACTGCGAACGCAGCTGACATAGATGCCACGCTAACCTTGAACAAGGCGCTAACTCGAACGTTGGCGCACAATCCACACCTTTATCAATACCGCTTCACCCAAGAAGCGTTGAATGCTCAACGGCAAACCAGTGCCTTACGGCCAGCGATGGGGCTGGAGCTGGAGGTCGAAAACTTTGCTGGATCGGGCAGCAACGAGGGATTTGATTCAGCGGAAACCACTCTGGCTTTGTCTTCAGTGATCGAACTGGGCGGGAAACGTCAAGCTCGTCTTTCCTACGCGAACGCCCGCATCAATCAAGCGGAATGGGAACAGCAAGCCGCCACACTGGATGTACTGGGGGAACTTACTGCGATCTACGTGGAAGGTTTGGCAACCCAGGCCAATATGCAGCTGGCCGAGGAGTCGCTGGAGCTATCCCAATCATTGCTGAGGACCGTGAAAGCGCGCTCGAAACAGGGAGCCACACCGGAGGCGGAAGTCATGCGTGCCCAAGCTGCCGTCGCGCGGGCCGAAATCCGTCTAGCTGCGCTGGTGGAACAGCTCGAACGCCAAAAAGTCCAGTTGTCGCGGTTTTGGGGTGATACCTCTTCCGCGTTCACCAAGCTGGAGGGCAGCTTGTTTGAGTTTGGTCCTAACCAGAGCTTCGAGCAGCTGTATGCACGGGTGAAGACATCACCGGCTATCCAAGTATTTGCAAGTGAGGCGCGAATAAAGGACGCGCAAGTGACGCTGGCACGGGCTGGCGGACGCAGTGATCTCACCTGGAGAGCGGGCATCAAACGCTTTGAAGAGACAGGCGATTCAGCGTTTACCGCAGGCCTCTCCATTCCTTTGTTTTCCAATAAACGCAGTAGTGGCGAAGTGAAAGCCGCTCTAGCAAACCGCAATGCGGTGGATTATGCCCGCCAAGATCTGCTTTTACGCTTACATGCTCAACTTTTTGAGGCCTATTCGCTGAGAAAGCAAAGTATCGAAGCGGCCAATAAAACCCAAAATGTGGTGATTCCGGCACTGGAAAACGCACTCAAACTGACCCGCGAAGCTTACGAAAATGGACGCTACCGATATCTGGATTTGATCGCCGCCCAAGAAGAATTGCTTGCAACCAAACAGGCGCGTATCGATGCGGCATCGACAGCACTCATCAGTCAAGCACTGATAGAAAAGCTGTCCAGCGAAGCCCTTAATCAATAATTCAACCCATTTTATTCAGGTTTGACCACCGTCAGGCCTCAGGAATTTATGACCATGAAAAATTTAATTATCTCAGTAATCACAGTGTTAACCCTTGTTTTAAGTACTTACCTCTATGCGGCTGACGATCACAAACACGATCATCAGCATGAAGAAAGTGACAACCATAAAAAACACCACGTAGAGGGTGATCACAAGCAACATGGCGACCATGTAGATCACGAAGAGACGTCCAAAGACGATCACAACGAGGATCATAAGCACGGTGATCATGCTGAAGACAAAGAAAATAAAAAAAATAAAGGAGATAAATAATGAAAGGATTAACGACGTTGTTTTTTCAGTTAGCCTCTAAAAACAAAGCCATTGTCTTCGGCGTGCTGTTTGCACCGACTGTCCTGTTAGGCACATTAAGCGCTCGGGCGGAAGATGGCCACGACCATGAACATGAAGCTACCGAACAGCATGCACCGCATCATAAAGAGGGTGACCATGAAGAGCACGAGGATCATGTTGATCACGATGACGACGGTCACGATCATGATGAGCGTGGTCATGGTAGCGAAGAGGATGAGCACGGGCACGAAGAGGAGAACAGCAGCCGTATTGATGGCGAGATGGCTAGACAAGTGGGCATCGTCACTGCGAGAGCAGACTCTCAAGAACTTCACCAAACGATCACCGTTTACGGTGTGCTGGTCTCAGCACCAGAACAACTGAGCCATGTACGCGCCCGCTTCGAGGGTTTAGTCAAGTCGGTTCAGTTCACCATAGGCGATCGCGTAAAAACCGGCGAGGTGTTGGCAGAAATTGAATCCAATGAAAGCCTCAAGACCTACAAAATTCGCTCGCCAATTTCAGGTCGCATTGTGCAACGCCACGCCAATACCGGAGAAGTAACCCAAGATCAAATTCTGTTTTCAATTGCCAATTTTGACACCGTATGGGCCGAGCTGCGCGTATATCCCGCACAGCAGTCCTCAGTTACCGAAGGTCAATCCGTTCATGTATTGACGACTAATGGGAACATTGAATCCGAGGTAAACCATGTTGTGCCATCAATGGACTCCCCTTATCAGTTGGCACGTGTCAAGCTGGATAACAGCAAACAGTCTTTATCCCCTGGGCTCATGATAGAGGCACAGGTAGAAGTCGGTCGCTTTACCGTGTCTCTGGCCGTTGCGAAGGATGCAGTGCAAACTTTGGGTGGCCGCCAGGGCGTTTTTGTTAAGCAAGGTAATGAATATACCTTTACCCCGCTTGTACTGGGTCGGCAGGACGATCACTTCTATGAAGCTATCGATGGGCTTAAATCGGGTGACGAATACGTCAGCGAAAACAGCTATTTGATTAAAGCCGATATCGAAAAATCCGAAGCTGAACACGAACACTAAAAGGGGCGCATCATGATTGATTCACTTTTGCGTCTCGCTATTGAGCGGCGCTTACTGATTTTATGTTTTATTTTTCTCATCGTTGGCGTAGGTGTGTGGAGTTATCAAAAACTCCCGATTGACGCGGTACCCGATATCACCAATGTACAGGTACAAATTAATACCGCAGCACCGGGCTATTCACCGTTGGAGTCAGAGCAGCGTATTACCTATCCCGTGGAAACCGCTTTGGCCGGCTTGCCGAACCTTTCGTATACGCGATCGCTTTCCCGTTATGGCTTGTCCCAGGTCACCGTGGTGTTTGAGGAAGGCACGGACATTTACTTTGCTCGCAACTTAATTAACGCCAGACTCGGAGCGATTAAAAGCGTCTTACCGCCTGGGCTTGAACCGGAAATGGGACCTATTTCTACCGGCTTGGGTGAGATCTTTATGTACACCGTACAAGCTAGCCCCGGTGCCCGCATGGCCAATGGTGAACCCTATACCGCCACAGCATTGCGAGAAATCCAGGACTGGATTATCAAACCTCAGCTCGCTCAGGTGAAAGGTGTCATCGAGGTCAACAGCATTGGTGGCTACAACAAGCAATACCACGTAATGCCCGACCCCACGAAACTACTGCTTTATAAAGTCAGCGTTGAAGACGTCGTACAAGCATTACAGGCCAACAATGATAACCGCGGAGCGGGCTATATCGAAACAAACGGTCAGCAACTGTTGGTACGCTCACCCGGCCAGCTCGAAACGGTCGACGATATTGGCAATGTGATCATATCCGAACAGGGTACCGTGCCGATCAAGGTCAAAGATGTCGCCGAGATTGGGATTGGAAAAGAGCTGCGCACTGGTGCCGCAACGCGAGATGGCAACGAAACGGTATTGGGTACCGCCATGATGCTGATCGGGGCCAATTCACGAACCGTTGCTCAAGATGTGGCGAGCAAGCTCATTGATATACAAGCCTCGTTACCGGAAGGCGTGGTGGCTGAAGCCGTCTATGATCGTACCGCTTTGGTCGACAAAGCCATTGCCACTGTGTCTAAAAACCTGATGGAAGGTGCGCTGCTGGTTATCGTGGTGCTATTCCTTTTATTAGGTAATTTCCGAGCGGCTTTGATTACCGCAGCGGTCATTCCGCTGGCTATGTTGATGACCATCACCGGCATGGTAAAAACGGGCGTATCAGCCAATCTGATGAGCCTGGGTGCGCTCGATTTTGGCTTGATCGTCGACGGCGCGGTCATTATCGTTGAGAACTGCGTTCGTCGTCTGGCCGAGAATCAACATAAAAACGGTCGGCAGGATTTACGTGAACGATTGAATACCGTTTTTGATGCAACATCGGAAGTGATTCGCCCCAGCTTATTTGGCGTGGCCATTATTACCATTGTCTACATCCCGATTTTCAGTCTGACCGGTGTTGAAGGCAAGATGTTCCATCCGATGGCGGCAACCGTGGTGATGGCGCTATTGTCGGCCATGGTGCTTTCGTTAACGGTGGTGCCTGCGGCTGTTGCCGTGTTCATGAATGGCAAAATCAGTGAAAAAGAAAGCATTGTTATCAGCAAAGCAAAATGGGCCTATCAACCCCTGCTCAAACTTGCGCTGAAGTTTCGCTGGGCCGTCGTCGGCTTTGCCTCTGTGCTCGTGGTGTTTTGTTTATGGTTGGCATCCACTCTTGGCTCTGAGTTCATCCCCCAGCTGAACGAAGGTGACATTGCGCTGCACGCCATGCGTATACCAGGTACCGGTTTGGAGCAAGCCGTGGAAATGCAAGAAATTCTGGAGCGGAGAATCAAAGCCTTTCCTGAGGTGGATAAAGTTTTTGCGCGAATCGGCACAGCGGAAGTGGCCACAGACCCCATGCCGCCCAACGTTGCCGATAATTTTGTGACACTTTTACCACGTAGCGAATGGCCCGATCCCACGAAAACCAAAGGCGAACTTGTTGAGGAAATGGAGCGTGCATTGGAGGAGCTGCCGGGGAACAACTATGAGTTCACGCAGCCCATTCAAATGCGTTTCAATGAATTGATCTCGGGTGTGCGCGCGGATTTGGGCATCAAGGTTTTCGGTGATGACCTGGATCAACTTGTCATCACAGCAAACGACATTCTTAAGGTCGTCAATTCGATTGACGGCGCAGCGGATGCTCGAGTTGAACAAGTCACGGGCTTGCCGACACTTTCCGTTATCCCGAATCGCACTGCTCTGGGTCGCTACGGATTGAATGTGGCGGACCTTCAGGATTGGGTGTCCGCGGCCATCGGCGGTGAATCCGCCGGAATTATTTATGAAGGAGACCGGCGTTTCGAATTGGTTGTGCGTTTGCCGGAAACAACCCGTCGCGATATCGACCGTTTGAAATTTTTACCAGTGCCACTCACTAATGGCGGTTATGTTCCCCTGGAAGAAGTCGCAACTTTGGATATCTCACCGGCACCAGCACAAATCAGCCGTGAGAATGGTAAGCGCCGCGTCGTGGTCACCGCTAATGTACGAGGTCGTGATCTGGGTAGCTTTGTAAAAGAGGTGCAAGCCAGCATTCGTGAAAAAGCCGATATTCCGCCGGGTTATTGGCTGGACTATGGTGGCACGTTTGAGCAACTGGAGTCTGCCAGTAAGCGTTTGTCCATCGTGGTGCCGCTAACGCTATTGGTAATCTTGGGGCTATTGGTAATGGCCTTCGCATCTGTGAAGGATGCATTGATTGTTTTCAGTGGCGTGCCGCTCGCATTAACGGGTGGTGTCGTGTCGCTCTATTTACGGGATATGCCGCTGTCGATATCCGCAGGGATTGGATTTATCGCGCTCTCCGGGGTAGCTGTACTTAACGGCTTGGTGATGCTGGCCTTTATTCGCCAACTCTGGCATGAAACTGGGGATTTAACCAACTCAATTATCGACGGGGCGATGATTCGATTGCGCCCAGTATTGATGACTGCCTTGGTAGCAAGTCTTGGCTTTGTGCCGATGGCTTTGAACACCGGTACCGGCGCGGAAGTTCAACGACCACTCGCAACGGTTGTTATCGGAGGCATTATTTCTTCAACGATTCTAACGCTGTTAGTCTTGCCCGTACTGTATCAGTGGGTACATCGCAGGGAGAAAAAAATTAAAAAATAATCGTCTGGCCCCGGTGAAAACCGGGGTCAATTCCGTTTTCACGTTAATACCACAGATACACCGCTGGAGGGGCAATGCATTCTCATTCACACGACGACAGTAGCAGCGCAAGAATCGGCTGGGCATTTTTTCTCAATGTCGGATTTACAATCATTGAGTTTATTGGTGGCATACTGACCAACAGTACCGCGATTATGGCAGATGCGGTTCACGACCTTGGAGACAGTCTTTCTATTGGGCTGGCCTGGGTGCTGGCAAAGCTAGGAAAAAAACCGGCTTCCAGTTCATTTTCTTACGGCTATAAACGCTTATCGTTATTAGGCTCACTCATCAACGGTATCGTCCTTGTCGCCGGTTCATGCTGGGTGTTATTTCAATCCATTCCTCGACTCTTCAATCCGGAAATGCCCGTGACAGAAGGCATGCTCGCACTGTCTATTTTTGGTATAGCCGTGAATGGATTCGCCGCATTTAAACTCAGCAAAGGAAAAACGCTCAACGAGAAAGTCCTTAACTGGCATTTGTTAGAGGACGTATTGGGATGGGTAGCGGTATTTATAGTATCTATTGTTTTAATGTTTGTTGAGTGGCCAATACTCGACCCGATTTTAGCGATCGGTTTCACCTTGTTTATTCTGGTGAATGTCATCAAGAATGTGGGCGCTACATTAAAGCTGTTTTTACAGGGTGTACCTGATCAAACCATTGCCGAAAAAATTGAAGGGAAGCTAAAGAACATCCCTGAATTTAAACATTTTCACCATTTGCATTTGTGGTCGCTGGATGGAGAAAGCCATGTATTAACGGTTCATATTGAACTCGAAGCAGACGTATCACTGGAGGATCAACGAAATTTAAAACGTCGCCTGTCGGATGCGCTGGCTGAGTTTGAGTTAAGCCACACAACGGTCGAGTTTGAACTTTGCGATGAGCCTTGCCGGGATGAATTGAACGCAGAGCACGTTCATGAGTAGTACTCAATCGATCGGTGCTTACGGATTCAACTAATCTCCGGGGGGATGTTGACTCTATACTAACTATAGATTTTATAATCGAGAGTGATTCTCATTCTTTATCTATGCTTCGAGGTTGTACCGTGCCTTTTTCCCAGCTTTGTACGTTTAAAATTCATTTGGCCGTCTTGCTATTACTCTCTTTGTATACGGTCAATAGCATCGCCGACACATCAATTCCAGACTATCGGCAAATGGCTCAGCTCGCCGAATACGTGGGCGTGGATTATCCGGAAGCGGTGGACAACGGTGAGGTCATTAATAACGGGGAGTATCAGGAAATGCTGGAGTTCTCCAGCATCCTGGTAGAGCAGGCAAAGTCCTCAGGGGTAAACACGTTGATATCCAAGGCGCAGATGCTGGAAACCGCGATTCTCGAAAAGCAATCGCCTGTTGTGATACAACAATTGTGCAGCCAGTTTCGCTCTGACCTGCTGGAACACATGCCGCAGACTGCACTGACTCAGCAACTTTTGCCAATGACTGAAACCCAATCCCTGTTTCAATCGCATTGTTCCGCGTGTCACGGCACCCAAGGAAAAGGCAATGGTCCTGCAAGCGCTGGGCTGGAGCCGCCACCAACGGATTTCACCGACAGAGCACGTGCCTTAAATCGTTCCATTCTCGGACTATACGATGCTATTTCGAATGGCATCGACGAGACCGCCATGGTGGCTTACGAGCAATTGAGTGAACAACAACGCTGGTCGCTGGCATTCTATGCCGGGAGTTTGGCTTTTGAAGGTAAATCAGGAGTAATCGCAAGTACACCTGGTTTGACTCTCGAGAGATTAATAAACCATAGCCCAAGCCAATTGGCTAACGGGGATAGCAATACGCTAGAAAAAGTTGCGCAACTGCGTGCTTCACCCCAGGCGCTTTTTTCGTCCTCACGGTCGCCGCTGGGCATCGCCAGAAACCAGTTATTGGCAGCTCGCACAGCCTATGAAAACAGTCAATTTGAGGAGGCAAATCGACTGGCGGTAAGCGCCTACCTGGACGGGTTTGAGTTGGTGGAAAACAGCCTGGATACACGAGACCAGGATCTTAGAAAGCAAATTGAAGCCAACATGATGGCGCTGAGAAAACAGTTCCGAAACACCGCAGATCGCGAGCAACTTGAAACGAGTTTGAACACCACTCTCGCTCAACTCGATAGCGCTGAACAACTGTTGTCTGCAGACGCCTTATCCGACGCGACCTTGTTTAGCGCAAGTTTAATTATTTTGTTACGAGAAGGTTTGGAGGCGTTGCTGGTCACACTCGCACTTGCGATGGTGTTAATACGTTCTGATCGAGGAGATGCCCTCAAATACGTGCACGCCGGTTGGGTAAGCGCGCTTGTAGCCGGTGGAATAACCTGGTGGGCCGCTCGCTCATTTATCAGTATTAGCGGAGCAAGTCGAGAAGTCATGGAAGGTGTGGCCGCTCTCGCCGCCGCCCTGGTGTTATTTTATGTTGGCGTTTGGATGCATAGCAAAACTCATGCAGCCCAATGGCAATCCTACATTCAAAAACACGTTACCGAGCGTTTAAAAGCGGGGACACTCTGGGGCATTGCAGGGTTAGCATTTGTCGCCGTTTACCGAGAAGTTTTTGAAACGGTGTTGTTTTATGAAGCCCTGTTAACACAATCATTACCGGCGCAAACACCCACCATACTCAGCGGATTCGTGGTTGGCACGCTTTGTTTGTCTGTGATTGCGTGGGCGATGGTGCGCTACTCGATCAAACTTCCGATTGGTCGCTTCTTTTCCGTGACTACCTATTTACTCGTAGGGTTATCATTTGTATTGATAGGCAAAGGAGTAATTGCCTTACAAGAGGCCGCAATCATCGGAATTTCACCACTACCTATTTCTTTTGAGGTTGATTGGATTGGGTTGAAATCCACTTGGCAAAGTTTGTTCGGTCAATTCACGGTTGTCGTACTATTTGCTGTCTTTACGATACATTCCAGATTTTCGAGCGTGCAGAGGACTTGATTGTATTTATTTACGACACGAGTTCAGGGCCGCGCTGTACCGTATTCGATGATGCTGCCCAACTGACAAAATCCCGGAGTAAATAACGTATGCTTTTGATGAAAACTGCTGGCCTTTTCGTGCTCACCGCGATTGCGGAAATCGTAGGATGTTTTTTGCCTTATCTCTGGCTGCGCAAGGAAGGCTCTGTGTGGCTTCTGTTGCCCGCCGCATTAAGCCTTGGACTGTTTGTTTGGTTGCTGACATTGCATCCCGCTGCCAGTGGTCGCGTATATGCGGCCTATGGTGGGGTTTACGTTGCTACAGCGTTAGTCTGGCTTCGTGCCGTTGATGGAGTGAAGCTTTCCTCTATGGACTGGCTGGGCGCGTGTGTCGCATTGATCGGTATGGGTATTATCGTGATGGGTTGGAATGCGCCGAATTCGTACTGATTTTTGGAGGAATCCGCTTTGAAATCGACTTAACATTAAGTAACTCTTGATTATTTAATGTTATTTTGTAGCTGTTCTTACTTCATGTGGCGTTATAATATAGTACGTATATACATGGTATGTAATACAGTACGTAATATATCAAGAGGTGAAGTATGGCAAGAGGCGGCGTCAACAAAGCACTAGTGTTCAAAGCGCGTGAAACCCTGATCCGTCGAGGCGAAAACCCGTCCATTGACGCCATTCGCGTGGAGCTTGGCAACACTGGCTCCAAGTCCACCATCCATCGATACCTACGAGAGATAGAGGAAGAGGCTTCGGCCCGCCTGGATGACGAAGCATTGCTCAGCCAGCCGATTAAAGAGCTCATTGGTCGCTTGGCCTCAGCGCTGAAACAGGAAGCACAAGCCGCAATTGATGAAAGTCAGTCCAGACATCAGCACCAAGTGCAGTCGCTTGCAGGCCGAATTCAAGAGCTCGAAGACTCGCTTGCCACTATCAATAAAACATTCTCAGATAAGGAGCTCGAATTACAAAGCGCACTCGCTGATCTGGAGGAGAGCAAAGCCTCCGAAGAAGCGCTAAAGACAAAAGAAGCCAAAGCCACTCAAATCGAAGAAAAACTTCGGGATCTATTAGCTGGAAAACAAACCCAAATCGACTCATTGGAAGAGAAGCATCGTCATAGTCGAGAAGCAATGGACCATTATCGCCAGTCGGTAAAAGAACAGCGTGACCAGGACCAACGAAAGCAGGAGCAACAAAGCCAGCAGCTTCAGTCCGAAATTCGCGCCCTAAATCAAACTCTTTCAGTTAAGCAATCCGATATCACACAGCTAAACAAGGACAACGGGCGGCTCGCGGCCGAGCTTGGTGCCACACAGAAAACAGCAGCAAAACTGGAGGCAGAGCAACGAAAACTTACAGCGAGCCTGGAATCCAAAGCAGAAGAAGCTAACAAGCTTAATACTCAACTTTCCGAACTTAATATCCAATCGAAAGAGCTTATTCAACTCAAGAAGCTGAGTGAAGAGCTGCTAGCCTGGAAGGCAGAAGCGTCGGTATCGATTGGGAAGCTAGAGGCAGAAATCTCAATCAAGACGGATATGATGAACCGTTTGCTTGAGGAGAAAAAGGCTGCGCCAGAGGCACGGTAAGAAAAAAGTGCGGCAAAACATGGATGAGCTGCTGCTCTCAGGCTGCAAACGAATATTTATATTAAAAACATAGAGTTAGCTTAACTTTGGCGAATTTTTCCAGAATGACGGCCGACCCTCAATAACACTCGATCTTCGCTGGTTAGTCTTTTGGTCAGATAATGCAGACCATGAACGCGAATATCGGCGCTGCGTTTATCAATACCTAGGTAGGATGAGGTGCGAATGGCGATATGGTCAGTTTTACAGCCGCAACAGGCTAAAAACTCCTGTACTGTAGCGCCGATAGCGGCACCGCCACGCCAGATAGCGACAATAAAAGTCGGCTGAAAACCGCTTTGCATGACTCGGGCTGCCAGCTCAAAGGCGTCCTGTTGTTGGCTGTTAGCATCAATAAAGTGTTTATCGGTCATGGGGCTCTCTAGTAGGAAATGGCGGTTGTTTGATCTAGGACAAGTCTAGAAGCAATTTAGCCGCGTTAACATACGGCCATAATTATTTTCTATCAATATAAAATTAGGCCACAATTTTTGACCATTAAAGCCGTTTAAGGGGACAAACGATGCCAAAATTAGCCGCTAATCTCAGCATGCTATTTACCAATTTTTATTTTCTCGACCGCTTTGAGGCAGCCGCTAACTGTGGATTTAAGGGAGTAGAATATCTGTTCCCCTATAATCGCGATGCCGGTGAAATTGCTGAGCTGCTGGAAAAACACAACCTTAAACAAGTACTTTTCAATCTGCCTGCTGGCGACTGGCGCGGCGGTGACCGCGGCATTGCCTGCGACCCAAACCGGATTAACGAGTTTCGCGAGGGCGTTGATGTGGCGATTGACTATGCTAAGGCGCTGGATTGTCAGCAATGCAACGCTTTAGCGGGTTTGTTGCCTAAGGGCGTCAGCGAAGAGCAAGCGCATGAAACACTTGTCGCAAATTTGAAATATGCGGCTGATAGGATGCAATCAGAAGGTGTGATGTTATTGGCTGAGGCTATTAACACAACCAGTATGCCGGGCTTTTTCCTGAACAACAGCGCCCAGGGCTTTAAACTCGTTGATGAGGTCAACAGCCGTAACTTTGCTTTTCAATATGACTGTTTTCACATGCAGATCATGGAGGGCAATCTGGCCGCAACCATCGAGTCAAACCTGAAGAAAATCAGGCATATTCAGATTGCTGACACACCGGGCCGTCATGAACCCGGTACGGGAGAGATTGATTATAAATTCCTGCTAAACCATCTGGATAGCATTGGTTATGACGGCTGGGTGGGTTGCGAATACATTCCAGAAGGCTATACGGAAGATGGTCTAGGCTGGATTGAGGAGTGTGGTATAACACTTTGATATAAAGCAGCTTTAGGTTGGGTTTTTATTGGTTTTCCGGCGTCTTTGGCGCCGGATTTCGTTATAATACGCAGCTTCAAAAATTCAGTCCGGTTAAATAACTAAGGGGCATACATGAGTAAAGTAGGTTTTATTGGTACAGGCATTATGGGTTTTCCCATGGCGCAGCATTTGCAAAAAGCTGGTCATGAGCTGTTTGTTTCGGAGCACCGCAGTGCCGCCCGTCCTGAATTACTTGAAGCAGGTGCCACAGCACTGCCAACCATTAAAGCTGTTACTGAAGCTGCAGATATTATCATTATCATGGTACCCGATACCCCTGATGTTGAAGCAGTGTTATTTGCCGATGACGGCGTTGCAGCTGGTTTGAGTGCCGGCAAATTAGTCATCGATATGAGCACCGTCAGTCCGCTTGAGACAAAAGCTTTTGCTCAAAAAATAAATGCGCTGGGCTGCGATTACCTTGATGCTCCGGTTTCTGGTGGTGAAGTAGGCGCACAAAACGCAACACTTACTATTATGGTCGGAGGCCCGCAGACGGCTTTTGATAAAGCCTTGCCGTTATTTGAGGTAATGGGAGGCAATGTGACGTTGATCGGCGACAATGGTGATGGCCAAACTTGCAAAGTAGCGAACAACATTGTTGTCGCCTTAAACATTGAGGCCGTCAGTGAAGCATTGGTATTTGCAGCCAAAACAGGTGCTGATCCAGAGAAAGTCCGCGAAGCCCTGATGGGAGGTTTTGCCTCATCGAAAGTATTAGAGGTACATGGCGAGCGTATGCTTAAGCGTACCTTTGAACCAGGATTTCGTATTCGTTTGCACCAGAAAGATTTGAACCTGGCACTTGATGGCGCTCGCGAAATGGGCGTTGCCTTACCAAATACGGCCAGCACACAAGAACTCTTTAATGTATGCGCCGCGAAAGGCGGGAAAGATTGGGATCACTCAGCCTTAATTAAGGCGCTGGAAACAATGTCTGACTTTGAAATTGGCTGAGTTTCAGTGTAGTCTTACCCCCTTTTTGTGACGCTAGAAAAATAAAGGAAGGTCATGGATCCACGTGATACGCTAAATCGTTTATTTGAGGCTGCCGTTGGCGCAGCTGACCCACTGCAAGTTATGCAGGATTACCTGCCTGAGCAGCCTAAAGGCCGCACCGTTGTTATTGGTGCCGGTAAAGCCGCAGCATCCATGGCCAAAGCTTTGGAAAACCACTGGACAGGAGAACTGTCTGGCTTGGTTGTAACACGCTACGACCACGGCTTAGAAACTGATTATATCGAAGTTGTTGAAGCCGCCCACCCAGTACCTGATGGTGCCGGTGAAGCTGTAGCCAAACGCATTCTTGAATCTGTTGAAGGCCTGACCGAAGACGATCTGGTGCTCTGCCTGATCTCTGGTGGTGGTTCTTCACTGCTGGCACTGCCTGCACCTGGCCTGACGCTGGCCGACAAACAGCAAATCAACAAATCTTTGCTGAAGTCTGGCGCCACCATTTCTGAAATGAACTGTGTTCGTAAGCACCTGTCGGCCATTAAAGGTGGTCGTCTGGGCGCACATTGCGCACCGGCAAAAGTTGTTACATTAGGTATTTCCGATGTGCCAGGTGATGATCCAGATGTGATCGCCTCCGGCCCAACCATTGGTGATCCAACATCCTCAGCTGATGCGCTAGCGATTATCGACCGTTACGGCTTCGATATTCCCCAAAACGTGCGTGACTGGTTAAACACACCAGAAGCTGAAACGGTTAAGCCTGAAGACCCTCGCCTGGCAGGCAATGAATTCCACATGATTGCTACACCTCAAAAGAGCCTAGAAGCGGCGGCGGCAGCCTGTAAAGAAATGGGCCTGCCAAGCATCATTCTGAGCGACTGTGTAGAAGGTGAGTCTCGCGAGATTGCCAAATTCCACGCAGCCATGGCTGAACAAGTCATTAACTACGGTCAGCCACTGCCGTCACCTTGCGTGATTTTATCTGGCGGTGAAACAACAGTAACTGTTCGTGGTAACGGGCAGGGTGGTCGTAATGCCGAGTTTATGCTGAGCTTGTTATGCAGCCTGAAAGGCAAAGAACGTGTTTATGCAATTGCTGTTGATACCGATGGTATTGATGGTACCGAAGATAATGCCGGCGCCATCCTGACACCTGAAAGTTTCCAGCGCGCGATTGACGCAGGCATTGACCTGCACGCTATGCTCGACAACAACGATGGCTACAACGTATTCAAGCAGCTGGGCGATTTGATCATCACAGGTCCTACACGCACCAACGTCAACGATTTCCGAGCTATTTTAATTACTTCCTGAGTCCCAATTTATGTCAATTAACCATACTAAAATCCTAGCTACATTAGGACCAGCAACATCAAGCCTGGAAAAGGTTTGCGCTCTGATTGAAGCTGGTGCCAATGTATTCCGTATTAACTTCAGTCACGGTAGCCATGAAGAACATGCTCAACGCATCGCATGGGTACGTGAAGCGGGCGAAAAACTGAACAAGCCCGTTGGCGTTTTAATGGACCTTCAGGGTCCTAAATTCCGCGTAGGCACTTTCCAGAATGGCCCAGTCAACCTCGTGAATGGCGCAAAATTCACACTGGACATGGATCCTACTCCAGGCGACGAAACTCGTGTTTGCTTTCCACACCCAGAAGCGATTGGCTCACTGGGCGTTGGCTCTGAAGTATTCCTCGACGACGGCAACCTGCGCCTGGTGATCACTGAAGCAGCTGATGACCACGTTGTTACTGAAGTTGTTGTTGGCGGCGAGCTCGGCGAGCGTAAGGGCGTTAACATGCCTGGCAACCTGGGCAAAGTTAACCCTCTGACAGAGAAAGACATGATCGACATGGAGTTCGGTCTCAGCCAAAACGTTGATTGGGTTGCACTGTCATTTGTACAAACACCAGCTGACGTTATTGCAGCTAAAGAGAAAATCGCAGGTCGTGCAACACTGGTTGCTAAAATCGAAAAGCCTTCTGCGGTTGAGCAATTCGAAGAGATCGTTAAAGTCACTGACGCCGTGATGGTTGCGCGTGGTGATTTGGGCGTTGAAATGCCAGCACACCAAGTACCTGGCCTGCAAAAAATGATGATCAAGCTGTGTCGTCAATATGCCAAGCCTGTCATCGTTGCCACTCAGATGCTTGAATCTATGCGTGATAAGCCGCGTCCAACGCGTGCTGAAGTAAGTGACGTTGCAAACGCTGTATACGAAGGTGCTGATGCGGTTATGCTGTCAGCTGAAACCGCTTCCGGCGATTTCCCGGTTGAAGCGGTTACAATGATGACCGATATCATCCGCGAGGTTGAGTCCGACCCGCTGTACTATCAGGTTCTCGACACAACTGAGCCAGCTTACGAGCCGACTGTTGAGAGTGCCATTAGCTTGGCGCTGCAAAGCACTACACACCTGCTCGATATCTCGGCAATTATTAACTACACCTCTTCTGGCTTCTCGACGCTGCAAGCTTCACGTGAGCGTCCAGCTGCGCCAATTCTGTCGCTATCCCATAGCCCGGAAACAGCGCGTCGCCTATCTCTTGTTTGGGGTGTTTACCCGTTATACAGTGAGAAATTCGAACTGCAATCTGAGATGGTTGATTTTGCTTTGGCTAAAGCAGTTGAAGCCGGCTTCTCAAAGTCTGGCGACAAAACGGTGATCACTGCCGGCGTGCCTTTTGGTGTTCCTGGCACAACCAACATGCTGCGTATTGAAACTGTTAAGTAATTAAGGGTTTATCAGCACGCTGACTACCAGCCCCTGTACAGGTTTCTGTTCAGGGGTTTTTTTACAGGTAAATAAACCACCTGGCCCTTTGCTAACCCCAGAATCAGGAAGTACTTTACATGACCACCGAACTATTGACCGTAAAAGTTGCGAAAAGAGCACAGGAAGCTGCCGGCATTATTACCCTAGAATTAGTCGATCCGGCCGGTAATGATTTACCCGCTTTTACAGCGGGATCACACATTGATGTGCATTTACCAAAAACCGGCACTCTACGCCAATACTCGCTTTGGAATTCACCATCGGAAACACATCGCTACTGCTTGGGTATTCTACGTGACCCGGATAGCCGTGGCGGCTCATTAGAAATTCATGGCTCAGTGAAAGAGGGCGATTTGCTCAAAATCAGTCAGCCTCGTAATCACTTCCACCTCCAGGAAGGCGCTGCAGAGCAGTTCATTCTTTTAGCTGGTGGTATCGGCATTACGCCATTACTATCAATGGCCCAGAGATTGAGCGACCTTGGTAAAGCGTTTGAGCTACACTACTGCTCGCGCAGTGAACAGCGCACGGCCTTCGTTGATCAATTAAAGAGCAGCGCATTTGCAGCAAATGTTAAGTTTCACTTTGATGATGCAGGTGATGAGCAATTGCTGGATATTCCTAGCTTGGTAGGCACTCAGCCCGAAGCAACAAGCCTCTATGTTTGCGGACCACAGGGTTTTATGGATGCTGTTATTGATGCCGCTTCAAACTGGAATCCAACCGACGTACACCGAGAATACTTCTCGGTAAATGAAGACCATGAAAATGATTCTAGCTTTAAAGTTATGATCAATAGTACTGGCCAAGTTATTGATATTCCAGAGGATTCATCAATAACAGAAGTGTTGGAGGAGCAGGGGATCGACATTCCGGTATCCTGCGAGCAAGGCGTCTGCGGCACCTGTATGACCACAGTGATCGAAGGTGATATCGATCATCAGGATTTCTTCCTGACAGACCCAGAGAAAGAGGCTGGCGATGTTATTTTACCTTGCTGCTCAAGAGCCAAGGGAACGTTGGTATTGGATCTGTAAAACGCCTACCTTTAGAGTGTTAATAAAACCCGCTGGGCCTTAACCGGCGGGTTTTACTTACTCTTTTCTAATTTCTAAGCTTTAGCTTCATTCCAAGCTTTAATTTCTCAGCCAACACCGATTCAGATTTGAGCTCCAGAATATAATGAGCCAGCACTTTTTTAGAGCGTGGTACATTGCCTTCGTGAGCTTTGTGCGGAAAGTGTTTTAGTGCGCGGTGCGCATCAATGATTTGCAGCTCCTCATTTAGAAAAAAGGCATCAATATCAAAATATGTCTCCGGCATCCAAAGCTGTCTTGCCGCGCTGTCCTGATAAATAAATAGCATGCCTCGACTAGCATCAAAATCCTTGTCTTGTATTCGACTTAAACCTAAACGGCGCTCTTCAAGGGTTTTTGCATTATAAACAATGAAGCTTTCACCCGCTGGCATAATCATCTGCGCTTTAGAGTAACCTTCTAAATGCCCAGCGCTAGATCGTTCACCTCCGCAGGCGCTTAAAAAAACACCCACGCCGATTAAAAGGCCAAAAGCTAATTGGTTAGCTATCATAACGTTGCGCGCTGCGAAGGTGATTACATTCGAATAAAGCTAGTCTCTACGTAGTTCGTCGGAAACAGCGATAGGGGTAGGGTAGCGAAATACCACGAGATAAGAAGACGCCAGGAAAGTCAGTATTGCGGTTGCCTGAATTAATACCGACGCGCGCTCTCCAATCAGTGCAATACTGGTAGCAATGTAAGCGATCAAAAGCGAAAACTCACTAATCTGGCCAAGACGGAAACCAACCTCCCAGGCCAGCTTGTTAGAATCACTTATTTTTGCCAGCAGCACCCTAAAGGTAACAGGTTTGATCACCAGCACTAAAATAGCCAACAATACAGCCGGCACAACAATTTCACTAACAAGGCCCAGGTTAAAGCCGGCGCCAATGGAGAAGAAGAAAAGAATCAAAAAGAAGTCACGCAGCGGTTTTAAGCTAATAGCAATAAACTGTGCAATAGGGCTAGTGGCGAGGGCAATTCCCGCAATGAATGCCCCGATTTCACTTGAAAGTCCCATAAATTCAGCGAGCTCTGCAAGCCCTAAGCACCATCCAATCGCAATCAAAAAGATATATTCCTGAAAACGATCAAAACGCTGTATCAATGAAAGCAGCACATACTTAACAAACACAACAGCTACGCCAACTAAAACAGGTAAAGACACCACCGCCCACAAATATTGGGTGACAGAGGCTTCACCTGTCTCATTGGTATACAGCACCAGTAACACAAATATGGCGATTAAATCCTGCAATAATAATAAGCCAACGACCAATTCACCGGTGTACCGGTGGTGTAAAACCGTTGTTGGCAAAAGCTTGATACCAATAATGGTGCTGGAAAACATCATCGCGATACCAATCACAAAGCTTTCGGCCTGAGTAAATCCAAAGGCTTGCGCTAATAAGTAGCCCGTCGCAGCAAAAATACCTGAACTAAGTAATGCGACAAATGTTGCCTTCCTGAGCATCAGCATCATGTTTTTTGGCTGCATATCTAAGCCAAGTAAAAACAACAGGAAGATAATGCCAATTTTTGAAATGTCCGTTAATAACCCGGTATTGGTGATAAAACCAAAACCGAATGGGCCAAGAATGGCGCCAAGTGCGATATAAGCAACGAGGAGAGGCTGGCGTGTATATAAAGCAATGGAGGCAAGCACCGCTGCGCCGCTAAAAATCAAAAAGAAAGAAAAAGCGATTGTTCCGTGTTCCATTGCAATCCTGACCGTTGGTTGTTTTTAGTTATTTTGCCTAGTGTACGGAATTGCTGTTGAAGGGTGAAGAAGTGTGTTGTTTTTCAAGCCAATAGCAGTCGCTTTAAAGCCGGTTCTGTAAATTTTTTAAAACTCCATTCTATAAATTATCCCCAATCTAAAAATAAACGTAAGTACTTACTTTCAATATGATCACTAAAAAATCTTATCATGAGATATCTCTCATTAAATGAGACATCTTATATATGGATACATGAGAGATATCTCAGCTAGTGAAAGACAGCTCATTATGTGTGATCATAGGAAGAACTTAAAATAGAAGAAAAGTTGTATTCTCATGGATAACAATGCTCAGAACAGCAGCCACAGCCAATCTCCACAAGCAGTGAAAGACCAGCTTAAGTCCGAAACCCGTCGGCGATTAATCGATGCAGGTACCAAAGCATTTGCAAAATTTGGCTATCACGGCATGAAAGTAGCTGCGGTCACTCGAGATGCTGGCGTTGCAAACGGCACGTTTTATTTGCACTTCAAAGACAAACAGGCGCTATTTCTTGAAATATTACGTACGGCTATAGGAAAACTGGCTGCAGCAATATTCGCTGTTCATGGATGCGGAGAAAGCGCTTTGAACACAGAGCGTGAAGAAATCACCGTGATTTTTGATTTTGCAGAGCAAAACAGAGATTTGATGAGAATCGCGCTAAACACAGATTCAAGCGAACTATTAAAAGGCGTGGATATTTTCGAGCCCATTATTGATATGCGAATTAAACAAATAAAACGAGGCATAGCGTCAGGTAACGTAAGTCGCAACATTAACCCGCTGATTGCTGCACGAGCAGAGATAGGCATGATGATGAGCGTTATTCTCTGGTGGCTTGATAATAAAGATAAATCATCACGCAATGATGTAGTGGAAACATTAACGTTATTACGGCAATCCTGGGCAGCAAGCGCGGATGAAAAAACAGACGATATTGACTCTATGTTGGCGCAATGGGATTCGCGCCTATAAAGTTCAAAAGCTAAAGAGAAAAAAGCTTGGATGAATAGGTCGCTTATCGCCACACTATTTCCTGTAATCTTTATTACAGGAAATTAGAAAAGTAACGTAACAAGACCCGGTTCATTAGAAATACTTGGGTAACCAACTAAAGATGGAAACCTTTTCCAACTAAATCGGGAAACTGGTCATCTGGAATTATGCACTCTGCATTAATTCCTAAAGCACTAAGAATTGATCGTAGATCGGAAATCTCTTCGGGATTAAGTCGAAAGCTTTTGTGAGATCTTTTAACTATTTTCACTTTAAAAAAACAAAAGACTTTCTTTCTAGCTACCGAGGAGCCTTTAGAGCTCACTTGCAAAGTTAAACTATCGCTCCTCGTCAGGCTGAAAAATGCCCTCCTTTCTTGTGCTTGCAGCAGCTAAAACCGATAGCGGTTTTCCTACCTACAGGCAAAAGCTATTTGATCTGGGGCATTTGTTGTTCAAGAGCCTTTGCAACATCGTTGGGAGAGCCGGTCTTGCGCGCAATCAAGCTGTAGGCGACAGGTACAATAAATAGCGTAAAAAAGGTTGCCAGTAATACCCCTGCCAAGACAACAACACCGATGGTGATACGTGTTTCCGCGCCAGCACCACTAGCCAAAACAAGCGGCAGCGACCCGGCCACGGTCGTGAGGCCGGTCATTATAATCGGGCGGAAACGTTTTTCCGAAGCTTCCAGAATAGCGCGATTAAAGCGCACCCCTTCATCACGTAGTTGGTTGGCAAACTCGACAATCAGAATACCGTTTTTCGACGCCAATCCAACAAGCATGATCAGCCCTATTTGTGAATAAATATTCAACGATCCCCCTGTAATCCACAGACCGAGTAAGCCGCCGCCCATCGCCAGGGGGACTGTCAGCATGATAACGAATGGGTGAATCCAGCTCTCAAATTGTGCTGACAGCACCAGAAAAACAACAACCAGACCAAGCAAAAATACGAACATCATGGAGCTACCCGAGTTGATAAAATCTCGACTTTGGCCTTTGTGATCGATGATCGCTTCAGAAGGAAGGTTCTCGCGTACGACAGTTTCGAGATAACCCAGCGCCTCGCCGAGTGTGTAGCCGTCCCGTAAATTAGCTTCTAAAGTGATGGACCGAATACGGTTGTAGCGCGAGAGTATTTGCGCGGCGCCATATTCCTGTATCTCGACCATATTGGAAATAGGTATCAGCTTCCCGGTGCGACTGGAACGAACATAAATATTATTCACGTCATTAAAGGAGCGCTGTTCACTGCGCTCTCCTTCAACGATGACATCGTATTCTTCGCCGTCATCGAGGAAGGTAGTGACATTCTTGCCGCCCATCATGGTTTCAAGGGTTGTACCTATTTCTGCGACTGTAACACCAAGATCCGCAGCCCGCTCATAATCCACCAAGAAGTCGATTTGAGGCCGTGTTTCCTTGTAGTCACTATCCAGGCCTTCAATCCCTGGGTTGTTTTCATTGACTTTCTGAATGACGATATCGCGCCATTCGGCAAGCGTTTCATATGTCGAACCACTGAGCACAAATTGAACCGGCTTACCGGTTCCCCCGCCTAAGCCCTGTCGCATGATGGGAAAGGCACGTACACCCGGGAGGTCCGAAAGATCGGTTCTGATATCATTCATAATGTCGAAGGCCGATTTACGCGCTGACCAGTCTTCCAGAATTGCAATAACGAAACCGCCATTGAAATTCTCAATCCTGCCAAACCCCATAGGCGCTCGTATCAGCAGTCGGTCGATAATGCCTGCGTCAACAGATTTCATCATACGCTTTTCGATTTCATCCATGTATTCTTCCATGTATTCGTAGCTTGCGCCTTCAGGGCCTGTGACCGCAACAAAGAAGGCCCCGCGGTCTTCTTTAGGGACAAATTCAGCGGGAATTTGTTGGTAGATAAAATACAAAGAACCGACCAGCACACTGAACACGAGAATGACAAGCGCGGGCAGCTTCAGAATACGGGTTAAGGCAGACACGTAGGCCTTGCGTAATCGCCTTATCCCCCTATCGACAAATTTAACCGCCTTGTTGGGCTCCTGGGACTTCGTCTTTAATAGCTTCGATGCCATCATCGGGCAAAGTGTTAACGCAACCAGAGAGGAAAAGCCCACCGCCGCGGCGATGGTGATGGCAAATTCAGTAAATAACTGTCCCAGGTCCCCCTCAAGGAAGGTAATGGGTATAAACACAGCCATCAGCACCAGTGTGGTTGCAACAACGGCAAAACCGACCTGACGCGCCCCATTAAAAGCAGCAATAAGCGGCCTTTCACCATAGTCCTGCATACGGCGAACAATGTTTTCAAGCATGACAATGGCATCGTCCACCACCATGCCTATCGCCAGAACAAGGGCCAGCAAGGTCAGTAGATTGACAGAAAAACCGAAGGCATACATGACAATAAAGGTCGCGATGAGCGATACAGGCACGGTCACTGCAGGAATTAGCATGGCGCGCACGTTCCCCAGAAACAGATAAATGACCAGCACAACACACCCAATGGCAATAAACAGCGTGGTGAAAACTTCTTCGATAGAGGCTTCGATAAATACCGCCGAGTTGTAGCTTTGATAAATCTGCATTCCGTCCGGCAGGTTTTTGTTAACCTTTTCAGTCAAGGCAATGGTTGCATTGGCGACATCAATGGTATTCGCCGTCGATTGTTTGATGATGCCGATACCAACCATAGGTACCCTGTTTCCACGGAATATCGTTCTGTCCTCGACAACACCGAGTTCCACGCGGGCAACGTCACCCAGACGAATCAAATAACCGTCATCGCCTTCACCGATCACCAGTTGTTTAAAGTCATCCGGGGTTTTGAAATTACGGGCAACACGCGCCTTGAACAAGCGCTGATCGGACTCCAGAGAGCCAGCCGGCAGCTCGATATTTTCTGCTCGCAGAGCGTTTTCGATATCCGAGACACTCAAATTTCGGGCGGCCAGTTCCTGGCGTTCCAGCCAAACACGCATCGCGTAATTCAGGCCACCGCCCACGCGTACCCGAGCGACACCGTCCAGTGTGGAGTATTGGTCAACGAGGTAACGTTCCGCATAGTCAGTGAGCTCCGGAACACTCATATTATCGCCGGCAAGGTTCTGCCAGATAATGACATCGTCGTTGCTGTCCACCTTTTGCACTTCTGCAGGTTCCGCTTCGTCGGGCAGGTTATCGGCGACACCAGAAATGCGATCACGCACGTCATTGGCGGCCGCATCAATATCGCGCTCGACAGAAAACTCGATCGTTACCTTGGAGACGCCATCTTCTGAAGACGACTCAATGAACTCAATACCCTCGATACCGGCGATGCGTTCTTCGATGATTTCCGTAACCCGTGTTTCGATAATATTGGCAGGTGCACCTGGATACTCCACTTCCACCGTGACGACGGGCGGATCAATATCGGGGTATTCCCTCAAAGAAAGCCGGTCATATGAAACCAGCCCAAAGGCAATCAGCAGGAGAGATATGACACTGGCAAAAACAGGCCGTTTAACCGAGATGTCCGATAAAATCATCGGGATTTACCGTTATTAAGATCTTGCTCTAACATCTCTTCAAGGCTTGGGTTGCCGTTATCAAGCGCTTTAATGATTACGGTAGCGCCATCTTGCAGGCGCAGCGTGCCATGCGTAACGATTTGATCGCCCGCTGCCAGGCCACGTAAAATTTCGACTTTACCTTCATGGCGCGATCCCAGTTCCACAGGCTCCAGTGAGACCGTTGTTTTTTGTTCGTTGGTGGAAATCACATAGACATAATTGTTTTTTCCTTTCGGGACCAGCGCCTCTTCTGGAATCACCAGCGCCTTTCTTGGGTTTTTCTGCAATTTAACGCGCATCAGCATGCCAGGGCGTAGCCGGTAATCCGTATTATCCAGCAGTGCGCGCACCGAGATTGAGCGAGAGACCGGATCCACTCGGCTATCGATGCTTGCCACTGTGCCCGCGAAGATCTCGTTAGGGAACGCCTTCGCCCTGGCAGTAATTTTCCCGCCTTTCTGAATGACGGGCAAATATACTTCGGGGATCGAGAAGTCCAGCTTCATCACGCTATCATCGTCAATCGTGGTGATGAGCGTACCTGGCTGAGCCATGACACCGACACTGACGTTGCGCAGCCCCAGTTTCCCGTCAAAAGGCGCCATGATCCGGCGTTCCTGGATTTGCGACTCAATCGCCGCAATGCGCGCCTTGGCGGTCTGGAGTTCGACTACCGCTTCGCCAATGGTTGATTGCGACGTCGCGCCTCGCTCTATAAGAGGCTTGAGGCGATCCAGCTGCCTTTGCGCCTCTTGAACCACAAACTTTTCTTCAGCAAGCAGTGCTGCTTCTTCGGCGGCATCCATCTCGATCAGAATATCGTTCTGTTTCACACGTTGACCGCTTTCAAAGTTAATGGCTGTTATCCGTTCCGTTACCGATGAGGTTAAATCAACATTCTCATTAGCTTTTAAGGTCCCCAGGGCTTCTATTTCATCGACAAAATCCAGTAGCTCGACATCCGCCACAAACACCGGGATGGCCGATTGCTGAGCAATAACGGGGGGAGAAATAATCAATACTGCGGCAATCAATAACGGGTATATTCTCATAAGGTTTCAGCCTTGATTTACTTGTGGTTGGCGCTGAATTGATCCGCCAATCGCTTTATGCAGTGCTATTCGGAAGTTAATGAGGTTCAACCGTTCTGTTACCAGATCACGCTCGACGCCGCGAAGCTCCTGTAGCGCGTTCAGCACCGGCAGGTAATCATCAACCCCCTGTTTGTAGAGCGCCTCTGTTTCTTCAACCGTGTGTTGCAAAATGATGCGGCGCTGATCCAGGAGCGTAATATATTCACGCTGCTTCTGTTCCTGGTATAGCGCACTCTCAACCTCTTCAGTGGCTTCCAGAAACAGCTGTGTAAACATAGCCAGGCGTTCGCTATAAAGCGCCCTATTGCGTTCAACTTCGGCCTTGCGTTCGCCCCAATCCAGCAAAGGTTGGACGAAAGCACTGACAACAGTGCCCACAGGACCGGAAAATGCCGGCGTATCAGAATATAGGTAGCTGCCAGATAATGTAATTTTCGGCAACCTTTCGGCGATCGCCGCGCCAATATCCATATCCGCCGCCACTAATTCAGCCCGCGCAGCTCGCAAATCCGGCCGGCTCATAAGCAGGTCGGCCGGCACGCCGATTTTGGGTAACCCCGACACAAAACTCAGATCTTCCTTGGGAGTGATGCGGTTGTGTCCATCGGGCGATTTGCCTGTCAGCACGTCCAGACGATTCTCATACACCCGCCAATCAGCTTCAGCAGGTGGAATCAAGCTCTTGCTTTCTGCCACCTGACTTTTCTGTTGCAGCACCTCGACAATCGTGCCAACTCCACTTTCATACCTGAGTTCAATCAGCGTCAATAGCTCTTGATCCGTTTCCAGCTGTTTATTCAGCAGCTGCAGTTTGTTACTGGCTGCAATGGCACCGACATAGGCATTGGCAATCTCGGCACTCAAACTTAACCTCAAGGCATTTAAATCTTCTTCGCGGGCAATAGTCTCCAGCTCATCCGCCCGTGCCGCGGCGTCGATACGGCCAAACAGATCGATTTCCCAGCTTAACGCCACACCGATTTCACGCGTACTGTGCTGATCGTCACTACCCTCACGGCTGTCGCTAATGCCGCCCTCAGCATTAACCTTCGGGAACAACCCGGAGCGCGTTTGCACCTGAAGTGCTCGTGCCCGCCTGATACTGGCAACAGCGGCAGCGATATCCTGATTGCCTTTGAAAGATTGCACTATCAGGGCATTTAATGCGGGCCTGTTCAGCTCCAGCCACCAGGCCCTCCCGATTTGACTGTCTCCGGTTTCAGTGCGACCGGTAATAGTTTCAAGCGCTGGGTAGCTTGCCTGTACCGGTACCGCAGGCATAATGTCACGATTGACGTTGTGCAGAGCACAACCTGTTGCCAACAACAGCGTCGAGCTAGCAGTTAAAAATAATGATGCTCTCATGTGTTATAACGTCCGCCGAAGCGTATCGTCGCGCCGGATAAAGTGGTGAAATAGAGCAATAACGATATGCCCGACAGTGAGGACCGCCAATGCCCAAGCCAGCGGTGAGTGAAAGGTTTTACTCAAACTTCCATAGCGCTCTTTTGAATCATTGAGCATTAGATTTTCCTTGTCAGTCATTTGAGCTGTGACAATAAATTGCCCGGAAATTAACTAACCTGCGAGTCGCGCCGAAAGCTGTCTGGACGGAGTCGCCGCTGACCAGTCACCGCTCTCGGTTCGCTCTATTTCCGTTATGGCTGAATCTTTATTTTGTTGAAAATAAATAAACTGTGTTTTAGAGGTAAAAAATTTAGTTGGTAGTTATTTGTTCTCGTAACTTTTGATTAATATGTTACGTCGTTTAAATTATTCAGTCTTTCTTACGTCCATGCTCGTCAATATGGACCATTAATTTAGCGTTTAAACCAGCTCTAAAGTTATTGATAATAATAAAACCAAGGCAACCTCAAAGCGCTGCCAATTGACCAGGCCAGTACTTCCCAGTCACGATAGCAACTAGAGAGAAAGCTGGTAAACCTGCAGAACAGGAAAGCACTCCCGGTTCCAGTCAATAGGCAGCGCCAGCAAAAAGACTTTGCTTTATTAACAGTCAGTATCAACAGCGCCTGCTTCTTGTTTCATTTTTTCACAGGCATCTTCTATCTTATTACCCATATCAGTGCCCGCTTCTGTCAGATTATCTCCAAGCTCCTCACTGGCATCTTGAATCTTATCACCCAAATCCTCACCGTTATCCTGAACCTGCTCAATAGCATTATCCATTTCTTCGCCGGCCTGCTCCATTGGGCCTTCTTTTTCACAGCCAACCAATAAACCTGCCAGTATGAGGGGTAATAAAGCTTTATACATAACGAACTCCTTTTATTTAAATCAATGGGTTAAAAACAAAACCTAATAAAGTAATTAATTTATAAAACTAATTCTGTCGCTAACGGAAACGGAAACTAAAGCATAGCGACTTCCCTATAGGGTTTTGTTTTAAAGTATATTGCCCGCCCGATGGGACAGCAGCCACTAAACGATGTTCAATCAGATATCTTGAAAATAATAGTTTTTCTTTTTCGCGCCCTCATAGGCTTGTTCAAGCAGTTCTAAATCGGCCTGTGTTGAAAAGATTTCTCGTGCCGATGAATAAACCCGCTCAATATAGCGGTCGATACATTTAGTTTGATGATCTGATTTTGCCAGTTGGCTAAGGCGATTAAGACGATCCAAGAGCCGGAAAGTTAACGTCGGCGAGCCCATACCGGCATGACGAATTTGGTCAAAAGCAGCATAAACAAAATCATCAAAGAAATAAGGGGAAAAAACGATTCGAAGCTGCCCGGATGAATCTTTCCAACCATTACGAGGCAGACCATTTTCAAGTATATACTCAACCCCCAGGCAAACATGATCAACACAGGCAACAGCCGTATAAATATCATTGAGACTTGGAGACATCGCTCGCGCAGCAATTTCATTGAGCAGCCGCAAACAAAAGAAAGGATCATCAAGGTCGTTACGGCTCGAAGAAAAAATGACGCAACTACGAATTTCACCTTCCCACTTCGAAACACTTTCCTCATCAAGCCCCTGGCTCAAGCACACGATTTCAGCCACTAATTCACCAGGTAAAGCGAAAGAGCCCAGTTTTAACTGCACTCGTACAACGAGGTCTTTTTTTTCGGCCATCTCCAACAAAGCGGCTCTGTTGATTGAAACAACATATCCCCCTCTGTCGGCATAAATTTTCCGAACTGGAATACCCTCCTCTTTACCAGGAAGCTCTAATTCATGATCCACGGCCTCGGCCTGATCACAGTTTTTCAGTAAATTTTTCAACGCCGAGCACAGCGACGAAGACAGCTCAGCAATAGCTTGATCAACCTGAATTGATTTAGCTAAATCATGAAAAGCAAATACCAGCCAGACAAAACAAAGCACAGCAATTGTCATCGCGGTAAAAATGGATAACCGAGGCACATCACTTGTTTCATTACCCGTGGCTGAAAGTGTTAGTAGCGCATAAATAAATCCGGCTAAAAAGACTCCCAGAGTGACTTGGATACTGCGGTTTTGCATATATCGCAACAAAAGGCGTGCACCAATGTTACCTGCAGCAACAGTTAAGGCGATAAGGGTCATAGAAAAAACAAGGCTTGCAACAGTAATCAAGGAGCCGGCAATTGTGGCCAGCAGCTGCCGCGCTCCACTCGGGCCTATTGATAGGGGTGGCGGATAACTCTCAAAGAAGTTTCCTAAATATCGCATATCAACAAAGTAGGTCGCAGCAAAAAGAAAGAGTGCAAAAAAAGATAACCAGAGAGGTAACAACCAGAAACTATTGATAGCTGATTTAAGGACTAGCCCGATATGTTTGAGCATAAAATAAGCCTGTGATATTGAATTAACGCTTACTCGTCACCACTTTATAGGAGTGCCAGCTCAATAACCACGTTGGGTTTACTTAGTTGAGCAAACCTTAACAGTCAGCATTTTAGTCTGTAGCATAGCTAAGCACTGACAAGCTGAAATATTTCAGGCTCAATGGTTACCGGCAACTCAGGATGTTGCCGAGCCGAACTAAAATGCCTGTATGGCCGTTTAATAGCGCAAAAGGAGGTAACTAAATATGCGGCGTCATACCTGTTTCGGACTGATCAACGGAGTTTTGTTTGCCGTACTTAGCGGCTCAACTCTGGCTCAGGAAGAAAAAGGTCCTGAAACAATAAGTATCGACAAAGCAACATTGACAACTGTTGATGGCATTGTAGAAACCCTCCAGAAAACACTTCTCGAGATCTGGAGTAATTTTATTGATCATACGCCCTTCTTGTTTGCCGGACTGCTAGTCCTTATTTTTACTGCCGTTATTGCTAATTTAATTGGGCGTTTTTTTAAAAATCTGGCTAAAAGAGCTTCGTTGAGACTTTCCTTACAGGACCTTGTTCAACGTCTTGCCGTGATTACCACCTGGTTGCTTGGCTTACTCTTAACAGCCATGCTGATATTTCCCGGCCTAACCCCAACACGCGCGCTTGGCGGTGTGGGCGTTCTTTCGGTCGCAATCGGCTTTGCATTTCGAGACATGTTTGAGAACTTCTTTGCCGGTATATTGTTACTGTGGAAGTTCCCCTTCGAAAACGGCGACTTTGTTTGCTGCCAAGACCTTGAGGGCCGAGTCGAAGATATCAGTGTTCGTATGACGCAAATTCGCCAAGTGACTGGCGAATTAATTGTGGTACCTAATTCATTTTTGTTTAAAAACCCTGTTTATGTACTAACCAACAAACAGGTTCGTCGAATGACGCTAACCGTTGGTATTGCCTACGACGAGCAGGTTGATCAAGCAATTCCGGTTATCGAAAAGGCGCTAAAAGATTGTCAAAGCATAGATAAAAACTTGCCCCTTGAAGTGTTTATGGCTGAATTTGGCGCGAGTAGCGTTGATATTGAAGTCACCTGGTGGGCAAACTCCACGCCACTGGGTCAGCGCAGCTCTCGTAATGAGGTGGTCGCGGCCATCAAGCGCGCACTCGATGAGGCGAATATTGAAATCCCTTATCCCTATCGAACATTAGTTTTTAAAGATCCTATCAAAGTAAATACTGTCACCTATGAGGAGAAATAACCATGGAATTTAAATTACCCCCCCTGCCCTATGACGACTCTGCGCTGGAACCACACATCAGTGCCAGTACTCTGCAATTCCATTATGGCAAACACCATCAAGGCTACATGAATAAGCTTAAGGATGCTCTGGAGGGCACGGCCGATGCAGAGAAGTCATTAGAGGAAATTATTAAGGCGCCGCCTTCAGCCGGTGTTTTTAACCTTGCCGCACAGGTTTGGAACCATAGCTTTTACTGGGATTGCATGTGCCCCAACGGCGGTGGCGAACCCTCTACCACATTAAAATCAGCACTCGAAAAAAGTTTTGGCTCACTGGAAACGTTTTACGAAGAATTTTCCAACGCCGCGGCGACACAGTTTGGTTCTGGTTGGGCCTGGCTGGTTAAGGACGGAGACAAACTACGTGTTGTTAAAACAGGTAATGCAGAAACACCGCTAACAGATGGCGTCACACCTCTACTGACAATTGACGTTTGGGAGCACGCCTATTACCTGGATTACCAGAATGACCGTCCTAAATATATTGATACTTTTCTTAAACATCTGGTTAACTGGTCGTTTGTTGAAAGTAATTTAGGATAAAACACTTGGACAGCAGCGTAATGAAAAAAATTAGCCGCCTGTTTTTGCAGGGCTTGCTCGCCATTCTCCCCATTGCTATCACCATCGCAGTGCTATTTTGGCTGGCTTCTTTTGCGGAACAGACGCTAGGGTCGGTTATTCGTTGGCTGCTGCCTGAAGACTGGTATTGGCCCGGCTTAGGTGTGATCGCCGGGCTGATATTTATTTTCCTGATTGGCGTCTTAATGAACGCCTATTTATTTCGCAAAATGGGTAGTTGGGCGGAACGCTTACTAGGCAAAATACCGCTGGTAAAAACTATTTATAATAGCGTGCGCGATATTGCTCGCTTTGCATCTCCAGAACGCAGCAAAGACGAATTACAAAAAGCGGTACTGGTTCGCTTAGATAATGACCTTCAAGTGATTGGCTTTGTCACCAATACTTCCCCACCAGTCACAGGTGATTTAGTGGCTGTGTACCTGCCAATGAGTTATCAGATTGGTGGCTACACGTTATTTGTGCCCGAGTCCCGATTGCAAGAATTAGATATGAGCGTACCCGATGCCATGCGGTTGGCTCTCACTGCAGCGATTACGTCTCCAGGTAGTAAAAAATAACCTTTAAAGCTCCTGCTTTCTAAGGTTATTTCTAATGAGATCGACATTGCGCAAATTGGCTTTGAAAGCCATATCAAATAAATCACCCGCCACTGGGATAGTACCAACAACAACGTCGAGCAGTAGATTCAAAAGCATCCGAACAACAACAGGAAAGCTCACACCCAGCCGCCAACCGCGATAAATAATGGCTAAAGAGATCAGCCCTGAAGCCGCATCACCAATACCAGGAATTAAGCCAATCAAAGAATCAATACCAATACGGAAATTGGTAAACGGCACGTCCAGACTCGCATCCAGAAAATAAGCCAAACGCTCCAAGCGTTCTAACGCTAACTGTTGATCGCTAGTATTTATATCTTGCTCACCAGCGTTCATGCTGTCCTAACTAACGGTAACGAGACCGGTTGGCCTCATCAATTTGGTCATTAAGTGTCCAATAATCGTAAAGGTATCCCAGTAAAAACAACCCGCCGGTAAAAAACCACAGAATGGCGGTAATCCATTTACCAAGATACAGTCGATGCACTCCAAAGATGCCAAGGAAAGTCATCAGAATCCAAGTGACATTGTAGTCTTTTTCACCGGAGCTGAAACGCTGGTCAGCCTGACGATCCATACCTGGAATCAGGAATAAATCAACAATCCAGCCAATAAGAAAAAAGCCTAGTGTGAAGAAATACAATGTACCACTGATTGGTCGGCCATAATAAAAGCGGTGTGCGCCCATAAAGCCAAAAATCCAGAGAATATAGCCAATTGCTTTGCTGTGTGTATTTGTCATAAGAGTGACTCTAACATGCTAAACAATTGTGTTAAATTGCTGCTATTAATAAATTTAACGCTTTTTTAGCGATAAATTTATACTTACTTTCCATTACCTCCGAGCACAATAAATGCCCCTTAATGTTTTTATTTTAATCAATTTATTGCTGCTTATTGGCACCCTGTTGCCCATGTTACGTCAGGAAATATGGTGGATAAGAGGACTAGACTTCCCACGGCTACAATTTTGTATTCTCGGCGTGATCCTTTTAATTGCTGAATGTCTACTGCTGGATTTCTCTCAGCCATTATCTTTGCCCTTAATACTTGTCACCCTTGTATGCCTGCTCTATCAAGGTTGGTGGATTTTACCTTACACACGGCTTGTTAGATGCGAAGTTCAAAGTGCCGACAAACAAAATGCAAACGCCGCCCACAACTTTAAAATCATGACGGCCAATGTACTCATGTCAAATCGACAGGCCGACAAACTGATTAACCAGGTACAACACTACCAACCGGATATATTAGTAACTCTGGAAACAGATCACTGGTGGCAACAACAGCTGGATCAATTACAAAGCGCTTACCCATACAGCATAAAGTGCCCTCAGGACAACCTCTACGGCATGCATGTGTATTCCCGGCTAGAGCTCAACGAAAGCGAGATTAAATACCTGGTCGAAGCCGACATCCCTTCGATGCATACACAGATAAAACTCGGCTGCGGGGCCAATGTTTATACGCATTTTTTGCACCCCGCTCCTCCAAGCCCGGTTGAAAATGACAAATCAACAGAACGTGATGCCGAGTTGCTAGCTGTCGCAAAAACAATCACCGAACACAATCATCCGGTCATTGTGACTGGAGATTTAAACGATGTTGCCTGGTCGAAAACCACTCAATTATTTAGAAAAATCAGCGGCTTATTAGACCCTCGTATTGGCCGAGGAATGTTCAATACATTTCATGCAAGTTATCCATTTATGCGCTGGCCTCTGGACCACCTGTTCCACAGCAAACATTTCCGCCTTCAGCACATTGAACGCCTGCATATCGCGGGGTCAGATCATTTTGCCCTATTAACTTGCCTCAGTTATCAGCCAGATAAATTTAATGGTGAGAATGGCCTGCACCCGGACAAAGGTGATCAGCAATTGGCAGAGGACAAAATGCAACGCAAAGGCGTCGACACAACAGACGTGCCAAAACCCTAAATCAGCTCCAGCCAATCATTTATCAACAAAGCGAATAACCCCCGGTTTTTATAGGCTAAACAACTATTTCCAAATAGCTGTTTAGCCGCGTAGAACTAAAGCCAAGGATCGGTCTAATAATTGGGGTTCCGTCCCCTGCTATCCACCACCTTTCCTAAACCTTACAAAATAACCGGCTATGAGGGATTATAAGCATGTTATTTATTACCAATCGTGAGCCTAAGGGCTCAATTCGCACGCGTAAAAACCGCCACTATAAATTCGATTTAAATAAAAACGCGCCATCAAACTCCATCTATTGCTGCGAAAGGCTTGGTGTCGAAAACTATATCGAACTGGGTTCCAGCGCATTGATGACCCGGTTAAAAGAAAGTCATTACAAGCAGCTGTTATTTTTTATACACGGTTTTTCAAATTTGCCGGAACCGGATATTTTTCCGAGAGTACTTAAATTACAGCAGCTTTTTGATGAAAAAGAGCCCGGTTTGATTCAGGTTATCCCCCTTATTTGGCCCTGTGATAACGATATTGGCATTGTGAAGGACTATTGGGACGATCAAAAGTCTGCCGATAAAAGCGCCTTTTCCTTTGCCCGCGTTTTACAATTTTTTATGGCCTGGCGTGACAACGAACCCGCTGATTCACCCTGCTTAAAACGTATCAACGTACTAGCGCATTCAATGGGTAATCGTGTTTTTCGTGAAACGCTGGCGATGTGGAACAAATATGACCTGGCAAACGGCGTGCCTCTGCTTTTTAGAAACACCATCCTAATGGCCGCTGATATTGTTAATGAATCGTTGGAGTACGATCAGGAGGGTATTCTAATCAGCCAAGCCTCACGAAATGTGTCGGTATATTATGCCTCGGATGATTTAGCGCTGCGCTCCAGCAAAATATCTAACCTGAAAAATAAAGTTGCTTCGCGCCGTCTGGGGCATACCGGCCCCGAGAACATGAAAAAAGTCCAAAACAATGTCTACGCCATAGACTGCGATAATTTTAATAATAAGTACGACTCGCCAAAGGGGCACTCTTATTTTCTAGATGACCAGAATGGTCGTAGTGGTGCCGTGTTTAAGCACATGTTTAGTACTATAAAAACAGGCCGTGTTAAGGTTGACGATCAAGATTACCGGCGGAAAATACTTGAGTAGCAGAGCCCTTTACCTGAGAGGTCGGCAAAAGCACCGCACAGCAATACTTGTTATCAGAGCTGTACTGTAAGATCATGCGCGCATGCCCACGCTGATCCTTTTCAATAAGCCCTACGATGTGTTATCGCAATTTACCGATGACAAAGGTCGGCCAACATTAGCGGACTTCATTACGCAAAAAGGCGTCTATGCGGCAGGCCGACTTGATTACAACTCCGAAGGCCTGTTGTTGCTGACCGATAATGGTCAATTACAGCACCACATTGCCCACCCCAGACACAAACAGGAAAAAACCTATTGGGTACAGGTTGAGGGGAATATCAGCGAGCAGGCCGTTAAGCAGCTTCGCACAGGTATTCAGCTTAAGGACGGCCTAACTCGCCCAGCAAAAGTCCAAAAATTACCTGAACCAGAGCTTTGGCCACGCAACCCTCCGGTTCGCTTCCGCGCAGAAATACCCACCAGCTGGGTGGAAATAAAAATTAGCGAAGGCCGCAACCGTCAAGTACGACGTATGACCGCAGCCGTTGGTTTTCCTACACTTCGCTTGGTTCGTGTTGCCATCGGTAACTGGCAATTGGAAAACCTGCAGCCGGGCGAATATAAGGTGTTAAATGTTGATGCGCCTGCTGAGCCAAAAAAGCACGCCTCCAAAAAAACTAGAATACCAACTTCAAAGCCTACCGTTCGATACTCAAAAAAACGTACAAAACAGGCGTTAAAACGACAAAAGGCTAAACCATGACGGATGCCTGGTACCCTCACCTAACAGTGGCAGTCATTGTAGAAGTCGACGGCAACTTTCTGATAGTAAAAGAAATATCCGATGACAAAGTCGTGTTAAATCAACCGGCAGGACATGTTGAAGAAAATGAAACCCTGTTTGAGGCCGCGCTAAGAGAAACGCTTGAAGAAACGGGCTGGCATGTTCGAATTGAGTCTCTGGTTGGGTTTTATCTTTATCGCTCCCCGGATAACAACACCACCTATTTCCGCACCCTTTTCAGCGCCGTTCCGCTCAAAGAAGAAAGTAACGCCACGCTTGATGACGGCATTGTTGAAGCACAATGGCTGAGTCTTGAGGAAATTCAGCAGCAACAGTCAATGCTGCGCAGCCCGATGGTGCTCACCTGTATTGAGGATTATTTAGCTGGCAAGCGACTGCCACTGGACTATATCTCACATCTATCCATTTAAAACGTCTAGTTAAAGACTCCGTTAATTTAGCCTACGTAGAGCCTAAGCGAAGGTTAAAATATAGACCAAACACCCTGATTGACGCTTAGCAATATCAAAAAGCCGAATGATTTCAGCCATTTTTACCTCCCATTGTTTCGTGAGAAGGCCTCTCTAAGATAGAATGCCGGCTATATTTTAGGCTTCGTTCTCTCTTACAGGTAAACCGTTTCGGAAAAGCATGGATAATTCACACATTCGCGTCATTGTTGGTATGTCGGGCGGCGTTGACTCCTCCGTTTCAGCGTTATTACTCATGCAGCAAGGTTATCAGGTTGAAGGCCTGTTCATGAAGAACTGGGACGAAGACGACGGCACAGAGTATTGCACTGCAAAGCAAGATCTAGCTGATGCACAGGCTGTTTGCGACAAATTGGGTATCAGGCTTCATACCGCCAATTTTGCCGCCGAGTACTGGGATAATGTTTTTGAACACTTTCTGAATGAATACCGTGCAGGTCGAACGCCTAACCCCGATATTCTCTGTAACCGAGAAATCAAGTTCAAAGCATTTCTCGAGTATGCCGAAATGTTAGGCGCTAATTATATCGCTACGGGCCATTACACACGTCTACGACGCGACGACGAGCATACTTACCTGCTCCGTGGCGTGGATAAAAACAAAGACCAAAGTTACTTTCTGCATGCCGTTCCTGAACAGCAGTTAGCAAAAACGTTTTTTCCGATTGGGGAGCTGGAAAAGCCCCGTGTGCGAGAAATTGCTGAACAGCATGACCTCGTCACCCACAATAAAAAAGACAGTACCGGTATCTGCTTTATTGGTGAGCGTCGTTTTCGCGACTTTCTCAAGCAGTATATTCCTGCCCAGCCTGGTGATATCGTCACCCCTGATAATGAGGTCATTGGTAAACATCAGGGCTTAATGTACCACACCATCGGTCAGCGCCAAGGGCTTGGTATTGGAGGCATGCAGGGTAAAGACGAGTCGCCTTGGTATGTGGCAGATAAATACCTCGATACCAACCAACTACTGGCGGTACAGGGCAAAAACCACCCGGCCCTTTTTGCTCCCTCGCTACTGGCTGAAGGCGTTAGCTGGATTAACGGCTCCCCACCAGCTAAGCAGTTCCGATGCACCGCAAAAATCCGTTATCGCCAGTCCGACCAGCGCTGCGAAGTTGTCGTTAAAGACAACGGCCACTGCCATGTTATCTTTGACGAGCCACAGCGAGCCGTCGCACCAGGGCAATCTGTTGTATTTTACATGGATGAAGTTTGCCTCGGCGGCGGCGTCATTACCGAAGCAATAAAAGTTTAATAACAAATCAGAGGCAAGGGTGAAAAGCAGCTTTTATAAACAAACCATTGCGCTAGCCGGCATTTTACAGGCTGCCGAGTTAGTTGAGCAGCTAGCCAACACCGGCAACGCCGATCAGGATAGCTTTGCCACCAGCCTTGGCAGCATCCTTAAAACCAACCCCGGCACCATTGAAGAGGTTTATAATGGGCAGGTGAACTTTATGCCGGGTCTGGAGCTTGGGTTTTCTGCATTGCGTGAAGTATTAGAGCAAAAGAATAAACAAGGCAGTCAGCGCCTTCGTTATGCTATTGGATTGATTCACCTTCAGGGAAAATTACAAAATAATCAGGAGCTGTTAGATATCCTCGGTAGCCGCCTCGATCAAATGCAAAGTCGCCTGGATCACTTTGAGCTCACCCACGAGCGCAGCATTGCCTCACTAGCCAGCATTTACGAAGACACCCTTTCCACATTTCGTTATCGCATTCAGGTTACCGGCAACGCCATGCACCTTCAGAACCCATTGGTCGTTAACAAGATACGCAGCGTGCTATTAGCGGGAATTCGCTCAGCCATGTTGTGGCGTCAAGTTGGCGGCAAACGCTGGCACTTTATTTTCTATCGCAAAAAGTTATTGGCAACACTTAATAGCATTGTTTAATTTAACTAACCGTAAACTCTGCAGTAGACATAATAACCGCCGCTATTAATGCGTATCTGTTCTCCAGAAAAGCTGTAAATTCGTGTATAATCGCGCCTCTTTTTAAAGCTCAACTTATTGGACACTTTGATGGAATTATCTGCTCTTACCGCCGTATCTCCTGTCGATGGCCGTTATGGCTCAAAAACAACCTCTCTGCGCAATGTTTTTAGCGAATATGGTTTGATTCGCTGCCGTTTCGAAGTAGAGATTCGTTGGTTACAGAAACTGGCCCAACACCCTGATATTTCAGAAGTTCCCACCTTTAGTGACGCGGCAACTCGTTTCCTGGATGAACTGGTTAACAACTTCGGTCCTGAAAATGCACAACGCATCAAGGACATCGAGAGCACGACTAATCACGACGTAAAAGCCGTTGAGTATTTCATCAAAGAAACCTTTGCCGATGTTGCCGAAAAACTGCCTGAATTACAGCAGGTCGGCGAGTTTGTGCATTTTGCATGCACCTCAGAGGATATCAATAACCTGTCGCACGCATTAATGTTAAAAGAAGGTCGTGCTGTTGTAACGGCCACCATGCAGCGCATCATTGATGAAATCAAAACATTAGCCGTTAATTACGCTGAACAGCCCATGCTATCCCGCACCCATGGCCAACCAGCCTCGCCAAGCACCATAGGCAAAGAAATGGCTAACGTCGCTTACCGGCTGCAACGCCAGTTGAAGCAAATCAAATCGGTTGAGTTGCTCGGTAAAATTAACGGTGCAGTAGGCAACTACAATGCCCACCTGTCGGCTTACCCAAACACCGACTGGGAGCAGTTTAGCCAGAGCTTTGTTGAAAGCCTCGGTTTGAGCTGGAACCCGTACACCACACAAATAGAACCACACGACTACATCGCCGAGCTGTTTGATGCTGTAGCCCGCTATAACACCATCCTGATCGATTTTGACCGAGATGTGTGGGGTTACATTTCATTGGGCTACTTTAAACAGAAAACGGTTGCCGGTGAAGTTGGCTCCTCCACAATGCCACATAAGGTTAACCCAATAGACTTCGAAAACTCCGAAGGTAACCTCGGCATTGCTAACGCTCTGTTTGGACACCTGGCAAGCAAATTACCGGTTTCCCGTTGGCAGCGAGACCTGACTGACTCCACGGTACTTCGTAATCTCGGTGTTGGTTTTGGCCACAGCCTGATCGCCTACGAGGCCACACTCAAAGGCGTTGGCAAGCTGGAGCTGAACGCCCCGGTAATCAATAACGATTTGGACAACTGCTGGGAAATTCTCGCCGAGCCCGTGCAAACGGTGATGCGCCGTTACAACATCGAAGAGCCGTACGAAAAACTGAAGGCACTAACGCGCGGCAAGGGCATCACCAAGGAAGCGCTGCTAGAGTTTGTTGAAACACTGGATATGCCTGAAGACGCCAAAGCCGCTCTGCGTGAACTAACGCCCGCCTCCTATATTGGTAACGCGGTTGCACAGGCGAAGAAAATTTAAAAATGAATAATGACGGGTATGCGCTGGGATCGATTTCCGCTAAACAGTTTCTGGCTGACTACTGGCAGAAAAAGCCACTGCTGATTAAGCAAGCGCTACCCGACTTTATTAACCCTCTCAGCCCGGAAGAAATTGCCGGGCTGGCCTGCGAAGATTTTGCCGAATCTCGACTGATTACCGAGTCCAGTGCCTCGCCAAAATGGCAATTAAAACACGGCCCCTTCGCCGAAGCAGACTTCCTCGCATTACCCGATGCTGACTGGACCTTGCATGTGCAGGGTATTGAGCGCTTTTTCCCAGACGTTTACGCGCTACTCGACGGTTTTCGTTTTATCCCTAATTGGCGGGTTGACGATATTATGGTGAGCTACTCACCCGATAAAGGCACCGCTGGCCCGCACTTCGATCAATACGATGTATTTTTGATGCAGGGGCTGGGTAAAAAGCACTGGCGTGTTGGTCAACACTGTGACGCAGACACCGCTCTTTTGCCTGACTGTGATTTATCCATCTTGACTGATTTTGAAACGCAGGATGAGTGGATTGTTGAGCCTGGCGACGTGCTTTATATTCCACCTGGCATCGCTCACTACGGCGTTGCTGTGGGTGACAGCATCACCTACTCCGTTGGTTTTCGTGCACCAAGCCATGGAGATCTATTAGGCGAATTCAGCCATTACTTAACCGACTCCTTGCAGGAGGATCAACGTTATTCTGATCCTGATTTGACACTGCAAAATAACCCCGGCGAAATCAGCCCCTCTGCTCTCGCAAAGGTGCAGAAAATTCTCGCGGATACGCTAAATGATCCCGCCAAACTGGCACGCTGGTTTGGCGAATACATGACCGAACCCAAGCAGCAGGAAGTCGGTTACGAATTTGAAGCAATTCAAACAGCTGAGCAGCTGGTTGAAGAGCTGGTTCAGGTTGAAACCCTGTGTTGGGTGGAAGGTTGTCGCTGCGCCTGGTTTGCACAACAAGACAGCCTCGATTTATTTGTTAATGGCAAACGCTATAGTTGTGATCTATCGCTTAAAAAATTGCTGCAACTAATTAGTGAATCTACTCGAATAAATTCCAGCAAGCTATTGAAATTAATAGATTCTAAGAATGGAAAGCAATTAATGTTTGATCTATTTAACGACGGCTATTTTTACTTCGACTAGTCACTTCAACTCACTTCAACAATCCGAAATGCTTAAGACGCGAATGGCGTTTAAGCTGAAATTTAGACATAAAAAAGCCCGCTTACATTGCTATAAGCGGGCCTTCAGATTTAAGCAGATTTTTATGCCGGCAGATTCAGCGCCTGAGGAGAAACAATGACACCATTGTTATCGGCATAAACAAATTCGCCGGGCTTGAAAGTTACACCGCCAAAAGACACAGGGATATTCAACTGACCTTCACCACGCTTATCAGTTTTTAATGGGATAGTGTTGATCGCTTGTACACCCAGATCCAACTCCATAATGACATCAACATCTCGAATGCACCCGTAAATGACGACGCCTTCCCAGCCGTTTTTCACAGCATTCTCAGCAATCATATCGCCCATTAACGCTCGACGCATTGAGGCGCCACCATCGACGACCAATACTTTACCTGCGCCCGGCTTGGCCAGCTCTTCTTTTACTAACGAGTTATCTTCAAAACACTTGACCGTAACAATTTCACCGCCAAAAGCGATACGACCACCAAAACTACTGGTCAGGGGCTCCATTACGGCAACTAAGTCGGGGTATTCATCACATAAATCGGGTGTTAAATTCTGCATGATAAGTCCTTAAATAACTAAACTAATTTCAATAAACAACAAGTTGATAACGGTGCTGGAAAACAAATCTATTCTGCTACCTGAATTTGTTCACCTGCAAACTCAACGATTTGGCCGACGCGAATTTTACAGCGTTTGCGTAATTCCTGCTGGTCATCGACCAGCACCTGCCCATCGGCAATCAGGTTCTTAGCCATGCCACCACTTCCCACCAGCCCTGTGATTTTGAGCAGGTTGTGCAGTTCAATAAACTCGTTACCATCTAAATTAAAAGTTTGCATAAATATCCTGTTTTTTAACGAGCGTTAGCTTTCCAGCCAGACCTCTTTAACCCAATGCCAAACGGAAGCCCACTCATCACTTTGAGTTTCACCGGTATCGGGATCAATAAAGCTAACCTCGCCTTCTGGGCTAACGCAATAATAGCCACCATGGGCTTCGCATAAAGGAACTAACTCTCGACTGATACCTAACGACCAGGCTGTTGCTGCCACTTCAGGAAGGTAAGTGTGACTTTGAGGGTCTGCCACCGTAACGGGCTCAAGGGTGCCATAAACAACATCACTGACCTTAAGGAAAAACTCTCGCATTTCAAAAGGAAGAGCAACAAATAGCTGCTCTTCGATCAGCACAAGATCTTCTTCGTCTGGCAATTCAAGTGGAACAGGAACGGTTTCAGCCTGTTCGCGAAGCTGTTCAATAACATCTTCCATCAGATGGTCTCTATTTGGAATTTCGGGTCGCTATGATATGACATACACCGGCAGGTTAGCCAGTAAGACTAGCTAACCTGAGCAAGATTCTCTTCGCCTGAATTGGCAAACTGCTTTGCAAACTCACTGAGAACCTGGGGTTTACCAAGCAAATAGCCTTGCGCATAATCACAGCCGAGGTCCTTAAGAAAATCGAGTTGTTGCTGCGTCTCGATCCCCTCTGCAACCACACGCATAGACAGTTTATTGGCCAAGCCTATCACGGTTTCGGTTAACGTTTCGTCTGACTCGCTAATACCGATATTAGCAATAAATGACCTGTCAATTTTAATATAGTCAATCGGGAATTTAGTCAGGTAACTCAACGACGAATAACCCGTACCAAAGTCGTCAATGGCAATTGAAATGCCCGCCTCTTTCAACTGCGTTAGCGCTTGCAGCGCCTTTCTGGAGTCTTGGGTCAATACTCGCTCAGTAATTTCAACGGTAACATCAATCTTTTCTGCGACCTCAATAATAAGGCTAATCCAGCGACTAAGGGATTTGTCTTTCGCTGAAAAAATACGCGGAGACACATTAATAGATAGCCCAACATCCTGTTGTTGCTGTTGAGCTAACTCATATAACTCGCGGCCTGCCTGCTCCAGCACATAAAAATCGATATCATTAATAACCCCCATTTCTTCAGCAAGGCCAATAAATTCTTCAGTTGAAACCTGGCTGCCATCCTCTTCAAACCAGCGGACCAGCGACTCTCACTTGGTTATCTGTCCCGTACTTAAATCCATGATGGGCTGGTAATGTACCGTTAACTCTTTTTTACTAATCGCAGAAACCAGTTTGCTGTGTAAGCGCTGGCGTTTTTCAGACTGTTGCTGCATCTCATCGGTAAAGTAATGCCAATTATTACGCCCAGACTCCTTTGCTACATACATGGCCTGATCCGCATTAGAGATCAGCGCTTCGCCCGTCTTACCATCTTCTGGATAAATCGCGATCCCTACACTCGCGCCACAAAAAACTTCACGCCCGTCAATATTGAAAGGCTGATTCATTTCATGGATAACATTCTCAGCGACCGGCAATGACCCTGACCCGTCATCAACATCCTGAAGTAAAATAATAAACTCATCGCCACTGTAACGCGCCACCGTATCTGAAGCACGGATACAGCTTTTCAGACGTCTGGCAACTTCTTTTAACACCTTGTCACCCGCCTTGTGTCCAAGGCTATCATTGACCGGTTTAAAGTTGTCCAAATCAACAAACAGCACCGCTAATTTGTTGTTATCGCGACTGGCTTTAGCGATATTTTTTTCAAGATTATCATTGAGTAGCAGTCGGTTAGGTAATCCTGTCAGGTTGTCATAACTCGCCTGATATTGAATCAATTCATGGCTATGTTTACGTTCAGAAATATCCTGCACTGCACCCAGCAGCTCATGAATCTGTCCTTGTCTAATAACCACGTTTCCAATGAATCGAAGCCAGCGTATGTTTTTATGCTTATCTTCACGACAAAGCTCTATATCAAAGGATTCACCATTTGAGTGAGCGCTATCAAGACACTGTTTAAGCTTCTGCAATTGGTCAACAGTAAAGACTGATGCCAGTCGCTCTATTAAGTCACCCACTACAGGGTAAGAAAGTCCCAGAACTTTAGATGTCTGGCGGTGCCAGTTAATAATTTGTCCATGGCGATTGATTTGCCAGGGGCCAATCAGCGCCAGCTCACCTACATCACTCAGTAATTTTTCGCTTTGGCGCAATTGCTCTTCATAGGCTTTCGACTGTATTAATTGACGATGCCTAAAAGCAACAAACAATAGCAGCAAAACGCCAAATATAACCGTTGTAAAACGTAACCCCCAAATATCACGCGTAGCTTGATACCAACCTTCTTTGGGTGCAGCCGCGAGCACCCATCTGGTATCCCCGACCAAAAGCGTCGTTTTAAGCGACTTGTGATCAGCAATAATGTCCTCATCACCAAAAAAAACATCGCCCTTATTACCCAGATTATTACGGCTCGCTATAGCAATATTAATGCCCAACTTATCACTTAGTAATCCGGCTTTTTTATAAACGCCATGGCTATCAATAGGTCCAGACACAATACCCCAGAAAACAGGTTCACCTGTTTTAGATTCGGTGTATACCGCCGCACGACCAATAAAGGCATTGCCACCCTGAATTAATTCCACAGGGTCCGTAATAAAATGTGTATTGGTACGCTTAACCTGTAATACCTCATCGTGATAGGCATTGCTTTTTAAATAATCAAACCCTAATACCGCTTCATTTCCTGCAATAGGCGAAATCATATTAACGACGAAATCTTTAGCCACTCCAAGGTTTACAAATAAAGGCTCCTTCTTTAACAGTGGTGCTGCAAAGCGGTCAAAGTCAGCCTGATCAATGTCAGGTTCGGCAGCGATATGTGCTGCTGTGGCCGCAATCAGCGACATACTATTATTTAAAACACCGGATAATTTTGCAGAAACAACATTTAACTCTTCGCTTGTATCAAGCCTAACCTGCTGGTAGTGCGCTTCTCTCAGGCTCTTTTCAATAAAATTTTCAATTAGAATAATGGCGAAGACTAAAAAAAAGCAGGGCATCCACAAAGTTACTTCTCTTCGGAGAAAGAAAATAGCCAAAAGGATGAGTATCAAGGTTGAACAGATAAAAATGATCAGTACCGAGACACCACTTTGTGGGGGGGTATTGAGTAACGACTCATTGATAATGACACCGGAATCCCAGTCATTGCTAATCAGGCCTGCCGCTTTTAATTGTTGATGGATGTTTTGCCAGCGCTGGGGATTAATATTACCAACTGCACTGATTGGGTACGCCATATACTCATCAATGCTTTCAGCAAAACGTAAATTGTAGGCAGTGAGATCATCATAAGTGAAAAGGTAGCGAGGCAGTTCCTTAGCAATTTTTTCAGCTACCGTCGTTTTATTCTGTAGGGCGTACTCCCAGCCCCGCACAGTTGCACGGATAAATTTTTCAACGACATCCGGGCGGCTATCAATCACACTTTGGTGTGTATAGAGCGTATCACCATAAAACTGCAGTCCATGGTCGCTCAGTAGCAGGTGGTTTAGATTAACGCCCTTTTCCTCGGCAGCATACATTAATGAAACGCCATAGGTGGCGATCACATCAACCTTGCCTTCAATAAGAGCGTTAATGGTTGGCGTCAGGTAGTTAATATCGACATTATTACTGCCAAACCCATGCTCATTAAACAGGGTTTTAATTTCATCACTTGTATAGTCGGTACTGCTTCCTATCTTGAGTTTGGCCAGTTGACCGACACTGTTAATTGGTGTGCCTTCGAGAGAAAATAGTGCATTTGGACTACGTTGAAATATCGATGCCAAGGCAACAACATCTTCACCCTGGTCACGCAGGATCAAGATATCCGTAGCCCCAATAGCAAAATCAACTTTGCCAGCTAATAATTCTTTTGAGGGGGAAACTGTCGAGCCGTCGGCACGGCTAACCGGACGAATTTCGACATCAAGACCTTCGCTTTCATAAAAGCCCTGCCAGAGGGCCGCATAATAACCAGCGAATTGAAACTCGTGCTCCCATTTGAGCTGTAAAACAACCTTTTCACTAGCGGTTGTAAAGGTTGCTAAAAATGAAAGCAGGCAAGCAATAAAGTAGTGAGAAGCGCGGCGCATGAATCCCGTTGTTTTTATAATTCTGCAACCGAGTCAAATCGATCCATGAAGTGTATAGGGTTGCTCAATTTTCAGGCGATCACCCAACGCCCGGCACCCAATAAGTAATAGTAGAGTTCGAAAAAAATGCTAATAAAATTAATATTTTCAGCTAATCCGGGTTGATAAGGTTAGCTTTATTTTACAGAACCTGCCTATTTCCTTTGTTTAAATCTCAATCGCAGAATTAACGTAAGAACCTAGTGCGCTCTCAAGCGCAGCAACCCCTGCTGGAACATTAACTGGTGCTCCTAACGCCTTCATACTTGCACCCAGCGCATGTACGGTTCTAAAGAGGTTATGCTCTCGACTCTGCTCTCCCATCTGGCCAATTCTTACAATATTGGGGCCAAACGAACCAGAAATTTCAACACGATAATTTTTGGAAATGTAATTTAGTACATCAGCGATTTTCATGTTGTCTGGCATATTAATACCAACAACAGAGTTCAAACGTGCCTCGGGAGCGACAAATAATGATAGCCCTAACGCCTCGATAGCCTCCTGTAACGCCATTGAGCAGCGCAAATGGCGGTTAAATCTTACCGGTAGCGTTTCATTGCAAATTAGTCGCAGCGCCTCATGCATCGCCAGAATACCAGACACGGGGGCCGTATAGTGGTAGGACTTTTTATACCAAAACTGATCCGCCAGCTTGGCATCAAGACACCAGTGCCTTAACTGGTCTTTGCGCGCATTGATACGATCCCAGGCACGCTCAGAAAAAGCAACCAACGAAACACCTGGGATTGACGATAAACCCTTTTGGCCGCCAGTGATAACGGCATCAATTCCCCAGTTATCCATCGATAAAGGCATCGTGCTTAATGTACATACAGCGTCAACAATGACCAGGCAATTATGCTCTCGGGCAATCGCGGCAATCTCCGGCAAATAACGGTTGTAAACCGTGTTGGAGGTTTCACCTTGTACGATGGTCAGTACTTCAGGTTTATGTAACTTAAGCTGTCTTTCTACATCATCGGGACTCGCAGCCTGTCCATCAGCAATAATCATGCGCTCAACATCAGCCTCAGCACGTTCAGCCATCTCCGCCAACCGACCACTGAAAAAACCGTTACAGATACTTAACACCTTCGTACCGGGTGCGACAAGGTTAACGATTGCCATTTCCATGGCTGCAGAACCAGGTCCGGCAACGCCGAGAATATGCTGTGACTCGGTTTGAAAAACATAGCGGGACATCGCTTTAACCTGCTCAATAATCTGAGCCATCGTATCGCCAAGATGATTAATCACTATCGAATTTGCCGCCGCCACACGCTCCGGAATCGGTACAGGGCCTGCACCCATCATTAGCAGTGGTTCTTCAGGCAAAATACTGTCGAGTGAAACGATGCCGGAAGGCGCTTGTACGGTCATGAAAAATCCTTGATCAATGCAAAATCGGAAATGTGGTTAGTATATTTAAGCTGCCAAAAACAGCCTGCAAAAATATCAGCCAAGCCCACTAAACTCAACTAAATTAAAGCGGTGAAGCTACTAGATTCTGGTAAAACTTTAATATCTTCCGGCAAAGCGCGCCCTATTACTAAAGTTTAGCCATCTGACAGACAAAACTTGGGCTAATCATCGTCGCTCGACAAAGCAGCTCAAGCGGGAGTTTCTACTCATATCAACAGCAAATTTGATTGCGCCCCTGCTGCTTTGCTCGATACAAAAGTTTATCGGCTTCGCTTAATAAGTTTGCCGAACACTCATACTCAGCATCATATTTAACCAAGCCCGCACTAAAGGTGATTTTTTTATTTTCAATCAACCAACTTTTCTCAATGAGGCTTCGGAAACGCTCAAGCAGTAATTTTGCTTCCGGTAGATCGGTCATCGGCATAATTAACGCAAACTCTTCACCGCCCACTCGCCCCAGCGTATCCTCGGTTCGAATTGTTTTTTTAAAACGCTGAGTAAAACGAACCAGCACATGATCACCCTCATCATGACCAAATTGATCATTCACCTGCTTAAAGTGGTCAAGGTCAATCATTGCTACACAAAACACTGTCTCATGTCGCTTTGCTCGCTGAAACTCTTTATTAAAACACTCTAAAAAATGCCGCCGATTTGCGATGCCTGTTAAGTCATCCGTAATACTTTGTTGGTAAAAAGCGGTTTGATTCTCTAACAGGCTCAACATTAGCTCTATAGTACGCGCAAAACGATCAATCAGTTTTGTTTCCGCCTCAGAGATTAATTTTTCTTCACAGTGTGTAATACAAAGCGTACCAAACGCGGAACCATCAGGAAGAATCAGGGGCACGCCATAATAAAAAATCATGCCCATTTCTGCACTCAAACTATGTGCCCATTGCGGGTCTTTAAATGCATTTGGTATGTATAACGGCTGCTGTGTTCGTGCAACCCATCCAGAACAGCGCTCATTGGCCAACGGAATTTTTTCGTTTCTGATATAAGGAAGGCAGGGCTGCTGCGACCCTGCTATAACCTCCATGGCGTCAGGGTGCTTACGCATGATTACAGCGGCCGGCACACAACAAAAATCGGCTACCAGATTAGAAATGTGTTGCCACTCTTCTAGCACCTCCGCCTCTATTTTTAGATCGCCCACAATATCCCTTAACAAACTTAATAAGGGTAAATATTACTAGCCACCTACACTAAGAACCAGACAAAACTTAATGCCATAAAAAAATTTCACTCAATCCACCCCATCTGCATGGCGTATCTAGCCAGCATCAGCAGACAAACAAACACGATCAATGATCGCAAAAACTGTAACGGAACCCGGAAAAGACAATGAGCACCAAACCAGGCACCGATCACCTGCCCGGCCATCATCACCAATCCAATACTCCAAACAATCTTCCCAGCAACTACGAATACGATCAGTGAGGCAATATTGGTTGAAAAATTTAACGCCTTTGCTGAGGCGGTTGCATCCAGCAACCCCTGCCCTCTTAGCGCCACACCGGCTAAAGAAAAAAACGATCCGGTGCCGGGGCCAAAAAAGCCGTCATAGAAACCAATTACTGGTACGACGCTTCTGCGGTAAGCCGGAGCGGTCATACAGGGTTTTTGATTTTCAAGACTAAGTTTGGCAGAGAAAACAAAATAAACAGCTATCAATAATAGAACGACTGGCACCACAAAGCTTAAAACTTCGCTGGATACCAGCTGAAGAGATAGTGTCCCTAATATTGCTCCGCAAAAGGCGTAAATCATCGCCAGCTTAATCGTCACCCAGGATAACTTACCTTTACGAAACATGACCATCGTTGACGTAGCCGTCCCCATGCAGCCCTGTAATTTATTTGTTCCCAAAGCCATCACCGGAGGCACGCCAGCTAATATGAGTGATGGGACAGTAATCAACCCCCCGCCACCGGCTAAGGTATCAACAAAACCCGCAATAACAGCGACCAAAAAAAGCAGCGCCAATAACTCGATAGATATTTGTAAGGTGTCCAAAAAATTCTCTCGGGAGGGTTGTTTTTAGGCATAAAAAAGCCGATGGAGAAAACTCCACCGGCCACTTTAACCTTATAAAACTCGGCTTACAGACTACTAAAGTAAGCAGCCAAGTTGCTGATATCTTCATCAGACAAAGGTGCCGCCATGCCTTTCATGATAGCAGCCTGTCCAGCAGAACGTTGCCCATCACGGTACGCCTTAAGAGCGGACTCAAGATAAGCGGCATTCTGACCGGCCAGATTAGGATAGTTGGGCATAACAGCAATGCCGTTTGCACCGTGACAACCGGCACAGGTAGCCGCTTTTGCTTTACCTGCCGCCGCATCACCCGCCTGTGCGGAGAAAGGCATTGCAGCAATAACCCCAGCAATCAATAGAGCTTTTAATTTCATAATTCCCTCCCAGGAAGTTAGTCATATTTTTATGTTATAAATAATAAGATGACCGCATCATAGCATATGATGTGACACTTTCACCTGATCCTTGACTGACTTTACCAAGCAACAGAACCAGCCTATAAGAGCTACCTTTTGCTACGCTGATTTCAATCAGCTTGTTTAAAGCTACTCAACAAAAACTGCGTTTACTTCCAAAAACGCTATTCGGCCTCCAGACAAAGCAGCCCGAGAGTTTAAAACCTGTCGTAGAGATTACCCCTATTAACAACAAACTCAAAACCCTATCTCTTCAAATGCACGTGAACCGTGACGAATAGAGTTAATTTACATAAAACATCCACTTATATAACTCTTTTTCACACGGCTGTTACATAAGGTAATAAAAAAAGCTCAAATCTACACAATTCTGAGACTTTAAGCTCATGAGCATTGTCTACCCTGTGTAAAATCGGTTAAAATCTCAGGGTTTAAGGCCATAGTCAGGACATTCAACTATGGCGTGTTTTCTGATCCGAAAACAGCGTTCTAAACGTAGTTGCGGCTTAGGAAAGCACTTTCGCAACGGAATAATTCGAAATATTTCCGCAGTAGGATCAAGCACATCCTCAAGTGGGTCGCCAGACTACCTGGCTCATCTCAATTGAGGCGCACGCCAGCGGGCATGTGATTTGTATGTCGGAAACGACTAACAAGTGCAACTCTGACGGAAATCCTTTAATTGGAAGGAGGTACGACAATGTGCGGCATAGCTGGTGTTATGTACAAACAAAAAGGCGCCCATGAAATTGGTAAGTCACTTATCAGTATGCTTGATGGTTGCCAACACCGTGGTCCAGACAGCACAGGTTTTGCGCTGTATGGTGATAAACACGAGCAATTACAACTGCGTTTCATTATCCCAACGGATGAAGCAGGTAAGGCTGAGGCAATTAAAAATATCGGCACTCTGCTCGAAAAGCACGACGCTAAACTCGTGACAGAAGAAAGCATTGGTTGCTCCTACCACATTGGCGTTGATTTTGGCGGCGACTTGCTAGCCTTCACCAAAGATATGGAAGAGCACGCGAAACTGGTTTCCGTTGGTCACTACCTAGACATCATTAAAGATGATGGCACAGCGCACGACGTTGACGACATTTATCACGTCGGCAATGTAAAAGGCACGCATGCAATCGGTCACGTACGTCTGGCAACTGAGTCAGCGGTACGTCCTGAAGCAGCACACCCTTTCTGGGCAACAGGCTTCGAAGATATCGCGATTGTTCATAACGGTCAGTTAACAAACTACTGGAAAATGCGTCGTCGCTTAGAACGTCGTGGCTTTGCTTTCCATACTGATAACGATAGTGAGCTGGTTGCAGTTTATCTGGCAGATAAGCTGGCTCAGGGCAACAGCTTGGAAAGCGCGCTGGAAACAGCCATTGATGATATGGATGGTACTTTCTCATTCCTGGTTTCAACACCTACAGAAATCGGTTACGCGAAAGACCACTTGGCCGCAAAACCAATGGTTCTGCTTGAAAACGATGACATGATTGCCATTGCGTCAGAAGAAGTGAGCATCAACCGCCTCTTCCCAGGTCAATCAGTTAACTCCACAGAACCTGCACCAGGAACATTTAGAACATGGTCACTATAGATTTAAGCAAACTAAACATCACGGAAGCGAATGAAAAAATCCGTGAGTGTGGTCGCAACGGCCAAGATGTCGAAGTTATCAACCCAGACGCCAAACACAACATTGGCGTCGGTTTAACTGATCCGATCAACGTTACCGTTAAGGGCTCTGCCGGTTACTTCTGTGGCGGCCTGTCTCACGGTGCAACTTACAACATCGAGCACAACGTAGGCTGGGCTGTTGGTGATAACATTTATGCCGGTTCCTGCATTGTTGGCGGCAACGCTGGTGCAATCGCGGGTGTTGGCTTGCGCGGTGGTGAGGTTGTTATTCGTGGCAACATGGGTAGCCGTGCCGGTCAAATCATGAAATCCGGTACGCTATTCTGTGCTGGTGATGCTGCCTTCATGGCAGGTTACATGATGTACGGTGGCCGCATCATCATTCTGGGTGACGCTGCTGAGAAAGTTGGTCAGGACATGAGCTCCGGCGAAATTTTCATTGGCGGTAAAATCGAAAGCCTCGGTAATGACGCCGAAATCGTTGATATGGCGCCAGGCGACCTGGAATCCATCAATGAATTTCTAGCCAAGTACGGCATTGAGTTCAACGGCACGTTCACTAAAGTCACTAACGCAGGTAAAAAACTGCGCTACGGCAAACAGGAGCCTCGCCATCGTCCACAGCCTTTCTTTGTTCACTCAAAGTCTTCCAACTACTGGAATCCAAAAGTACAGGAAGATATCTGGATTAAAGGCGAAGTTGGCCGTTACCGTATCCGTGGCTACGGTGCTTCCAAGCCTGTTCCACACCTGAACGATATTGCCTTCGCTAAGGACGTATCACACGTTAAAGCTGATCCTTCCGCAGTTGAAGGTGTCAACCTGCGCACCAAAGTTGGTGGTCGCTGGGGTGCAAAACCGCTTGACCTGTCTATGCCTGTCATGATCGCGCCTATGAGTTTTGGTGCTCTGAGTAAAAGCGTAAAACTGGCGCTGGCTCGCGCCTCTCGTCTATCCGGTATCTCTGAGAACACCGGTGAAGGCGGCATGATGGATGAGCAGCGTGAAGAAGCGGATCAGTTGGTACTGCAGATGCTGTCAGGCCGTTTGGGCTTCAGCATCCAGGATATCCAACGCGCAGACGCCGTTGAGATTTATATTTCACAGGGTGCAAAACCGGGCCTTGGTGGTCAGCTGATGGCTAAAAAGGTTACCCCGGAAATTGCTAAAATTCGTGGTATTCCAGAAGGCATCGATTTGCGCTCTCCTTCCCGTCACCCTGACGTACTGGGCGCCGATGATTTGGTAATTAAGATGGACGAATTGCGTGAAGCAATGGGCCATCGCGTACCACTTGGCATCAAAATGGGTGCTGGTCGTGTAAAAGACGATATCAAAATCGCCTACAAAGATGGCTTTGACTTTGTTGAGCTGGACGGTTTGCAAGGCTCTACCGGTGCAGCAAGTACAGAAGTACTGGAAAACGTTGGTATTCCAACACTGTGCGCCATTCAGGAAGCAATGGACGGCCTGAAAGAAATCGATGCCAAAGACGATATGGATGTGGTCCTGATGGGCGGCATTAAAGATGGTGTTGACGCCATTAAGATGCTGGCTCTGGGTGCTGACTGTATTTCCGTAGGTACGGCTGCAATTATCGCTGGTGGCTGTATTGCTTGTATGCAGTGTCACGTTGGTACATGCCCAGTCGGTATCGCAACTCAGGATAAAGGCCATGAATCGCGCTACGACATTGATCGCCAGGCGCAAAACATTCACCGCTTCCTGGAGTCCATGCGTTGGCAGATTGCTGCAATCACCAAAGCCCTGGGTTACGACGACGTTCACAATGTAAGTCGTGAAGACCTAGTTGCTCTGACACCTGAAGCAGCAGATATCACCGGACTTCCTTATGTCCCAGGACACCGCGATCACGCGCGCCCTGACGACAATCTGTCAACCTTAGCTCGTAAGGCAGGATAACTGAACAATGACTGAATTTTACACTCCTGATTTATCAGTAACAGCAACTCCGGATCTGGAAGACGATACTAAAGATCTTCACTACGTTCCGGCACCTTGTCAGGTGGCCTGTCCGATCGGTACTGACGCGCCCTCCTATATCGGTCTAATCTGGGAAGGCAAATACGAAGAAGCATTGGAAGCGATTAACGCTACTAACCCAATGAGCGCCATCTGTGGCCGTGTTTGTGACGCGCCCTGTGAGCCAGCTTGTCGTCGTGCTGACAGTGACGGTCCTATCGCGATTCGTAACCTGAAACGTTATGTGCTGGATCAACTCGGCCCAGGTTTCCACCTGCCACCTGTACAAGTAACTCAAAAGAAAACCGCTGCCGTTATCGGCGGCGGCCCAGCTGGCGTAACAGCAGCTCACGACTTAGCTGAAGCCGGTTACGAAGTACACCTGCACGAAGCCTCTGACCGCCTGGGCGGCATGTGTGTTTGGGGTATTCCCCGTTTCCGTCTGCCCGAAGGTGTTATCAAGCAAGATATCGACCGTGTATTGAATCACTGCCCTGGCATCAAAGTTCACCTGAACTCGGCACTGGGTAAAGATATTTCAATCGATGAACTGAAAGAAAAACATGACTCTGTTCTGCTAGCGATTGGTGCCTCTGTTGGTAAAAACATGGGACTGCCTGGTGAAGCGGCTCCTTTCGTTGAAGATGGTGTAGGCTTCCTGCGTCGCATCAACGGCGGCGAGCGCCCGACTCTGCCAGAAACCGTACTGGTTATTGGTGGTGGTGACGTGGCGATGGATGCCTGTCGTGCCGCACTGCGTATGCCTGGCGTTAAAAACGTTAAAGTTGTTTACCGTCGTGACGCTGAAGGCATGCCGGCTCGTAAGGAAGAGCTGCATGGCGCTATCGAAGAAGGCGTTGAAATTGTTTACAACACGCAACCAGTTGCAGTTGTTGATACCGAAAATGGCGGTAAAGCGCTGCGTTGTATCCGTACTGAAATGGGTGAGCCTGATGAAGATGGCCGCCGACGCCCAGTTGATGTTGAAGGTTCTGAGCATGACATCGAATGTGGTCTGGTTATCGCCTCTGTTGGCCAAAAAGCCGAATGTGGCGAGCTGGAAGAAAAAGGCCTAATGGATTGGGATCGCGTTAAAACAGAATGGGAAGGCATGGTAACATCTGACCCAATGATCTTCGCCGCTGGCGATGGTGGTTTTGGCGGTTCAACTATCGTAGAAGCCATGAACCACGGTCACCGTGCAGCTTATTACATGAAAGCATTCATGGAAGGCAACGAAAACCCTCTGTCTTACCGCACACCATACCGTACGCGCCGCGTGCCCGTTTGTAACGATCCTATGTGGGAAATCAACCTGCGCGTTGAGCAACCATTTAACGGCATGGGCGAAGATCCAGTGGCTTTCGCTGAAATTGAAACCACGTACACACGTGAAGAAGCCATGGAAGAAGCAGCGCGCTGTTTCCGCTGTGACGCTGAAACAGGT
>Ga0070726_10000429_pt1 | contig 53130 bp, 53 predicted proteins | sample tdAd471_FD_67275 | JGI IMG/M metagenome (GOLD analysis project Ga0070726, IMG submission 67275) | Marine sediment microbial communities from the Atlantic coast under amendment with organic carbon and nitrate - tdAd47.1 | ecosystem: Environmental > Aquatic > Marine > Coastal > Sediment | place...
ATTCGCCCATTGTCCATTTGGCCATGCAGGCGCGTGCGCGGCTGATTTGAGATCATGTGCAAGGGATAAGTTTTGGCTGTTTCCGAACCCAGCCACTCGGTTGGTTCGCGCCACACCGCATGACCCGGGCAGTCGTCATATCCGTACCCGTCGACCACGTCTGAGAAGATTTGAATTTTGCCTGATGGTGAACTCAGGGGCGTGGACTCTGGGTCTGCGCGAAACGATTCGAGCAGCACGATTGGCTTTTCGGCCCGCGGTGTTTCCACAAACCCGGTCTGCCAGAATTCATCGAAAGACGGGAAGGTCAGGTCCTGTGCCGCCGCTTGTTGGCGCGCGCGATCATAGAGATGGCGCAGCCACTCTGCCTCTTCGCGGCCTTCCGTAAAGACAGCCTCCGTGCCCGCACGGCGGGCGAGCCCGCGGAAAATATCGAAGTCGTTCCGGGCCTCACCGACGGGCTCGATAGTTTGATCCATCGCCATGATGAAGCGGTCCTTCGATGTCGCGCCAATATCGTTGCGTTCCAATGTCGTCGTTGACGGCAGCACGATGTCTGAAAATTTGGCGGTGGCGGTCCACCATGGTTCGTTGACGATAATGGTTTCAGGCTGCTGCCAGGCCTGTACAAGACGATTCAGGTCCTGATGATGGTGGAACGGATTGCCGCCACACCAGTACACCAGGCGGATATCGGGATAGGTGCGGGTCTCCCCGTCGAATTCATAGTCGGTGCCGGGGTTGAGCAGCATGTCCGAAATGCGGGCGACAGGTATCCACTCGGTGCACGCATTCTCACCCGTCGACAGCGATGGCGTGGGGGCGGGGCGACGCGGGTTGCCGGTGTTGCCCATGCTGCCATAGCCAAAACCGAACCCGCGTCCCGGTAGACCGATTCCGCCCAACATCGCAGCGAGGGTCACAGTCATCCAGAACGGTTGCTCGCCATATTCACCGCGCTGCAGCGACCAATTGGTGTTGATGAAGGTCCGCTTCGCGGCCATGCGCCGGGCGAGTTGACGAATGGTGTCGGCGTCGATGTCACAGATCGGTGCGGCCCAGTCGGCATCCTTGGCGACGCCGTCGTTCGTACCGAGGAGGTAGGGGCAGAACTTTTCATGCCCAACGCAGTAGCGGGTAAGGAATTGCTGATCCGCCAACCCTTCGGTCTCAAGCGTGTGCGCCAGGGCGAGCATCAGGGCGACGTCGGTGTTGGGGCGAAGGGGGAGCCATGTGGCACCGAGATGCGCGGCGACGTCATCGCGGATTGGTGAGACGTTGACGATTTCCATACCTGCCTCAACTGCGGCCTTAAGCGACGGCCCGGAGATATGCTCCGCGGGACCGCCCGACAGGACCTGCATGTTTTTGAGCGGCACGCCGCCGAATGCGATCATCAGCTCGGTGTTGGCGGCGATCGAATCCCAACTCGTATAGTCGGTCATGGCCGCGCGCGCGGAACCGAGAATGTGCGGCAGAATCGCGTATCCGGCAGCGATCGAATAGGTGTGTTTCTGAGCCGTGAAACCGCCGAGCGTGTTCAAATAACGATGCAACTGGGTCTTGGCGTGATGAAACCGCCCGGCGCTTGACCAGCCATAGGATCCGCCAAAGATCGCGGTGTTTCCATATTCGCGACGAACCCGGTCCATCTCGGTCGCAACGATATCCAGCGCCTCGTCCCAGGGCACGGCGACGAAGGGTTCGGCACCGCGCTGCGTGCGATTGCCGCCGGGCCCATGATCAAGCCAGCCCTTTCGGATCATCGGCCGCGCGACACGGCTTTCGTCGTAAACCGCATCGGGCATGGACTCGATGAGCGGAGAGGGGTCCGGATCCTTTTCGAACGGCCGTACGCCGACGATCCGGCCTTCGTCTATTTCCGCTCTAAATGCACCCCAATGGGATGAGTGCCTGCGCAGGGTCTTCGTCATGCTGATGTCCTCATTTGGCGCGAGATTGCCCATGGATGCGGGGGTCTGTCAAAGCGCGTGAGAGAGGGTACAATCAGAGGACCAATGAATTCAGGAGTGTGCTATGGACGTACGGCTCGACGGACGAACAGCTTTGATTACCGGTGCGAGCGAAGGGCTCGGCTTGGCGATGGCCCGAAAATTCGCGGAATCCGGTGCCAATGTGGCGATGGTTTCGCGCTCGGCCGACAATCTGAAGGCGGGGCGTCAGGAGATTATGTCCGCCGCCGGCGGCAATAAGGTGAAGGTCGAGGCCTTTCCCTGCGACGTGACCAACACCGGTCAGATTGCGAACATGTGGCAATCGGTGAATGACAGTCTTGGTGACGTGGATATTCTGGTGAACAATGCCGGCGCGACGGCGATCGGTCCGTTGCTGGATTGCGATGACGAGCGCTGGCAGGCCGATCTCGATCTCAAATTGTTTGCAGCCATCCGTCTGGGCAGGCTCGCCATGCCGGGGATGGCCGAACGAAAATGGGGGCGCGTCATTAATGTTCTCGCCGGAAGCGCAAAAACCCCGGGGGCGGGTAGCGCACCGACATCCGTATCCCGTGCGGCGGGGATGGCGCTGACCAAGGTCATGGCGGGCGAGGGCGCGCCTGACAATATTCTGGTGAATGCGCTCCTCGTCGGGCTCATCAAGTCCGGCCAGCATGAGCGCCGTCACCAGGCACAGGCACCGGATAAAACCTATGAAGAATATATCGCGGCAAGAGGCGTGGGTATTCCGCTGGGTCGGATGGGTGAGGCGGAGGAATTCGCAAACTTGGCCTGTTTCCTTGTCTCCGATGCAGGGTCCTATGTGACCGGATGCGCCATCAACGTCGATGGTGGCCGTTCGCCCGTCGTCTAGATTTCAGCTGTTCAACACGCGGATGATGACCGCCGTTCTATGATCGGTTAGCTTCCGCGCGAGTTTATTTTTGAGGGGGCATTAGTGTCTGGCGATGTAACTGTGCGTGCCGCGAATCTCACGGCACTGATCCATGAAATGGTCCGCCTTGGCGGCAGCGAAGAAGACGAGTGCCGGATCGTGTCCGAGCATCTCGTGGGGGCCAATCTGTCGGGTCATGACAGCCACGGGGTGGGCATTTTCCAAGCCTATGTGAACAATCTTCAGCGCGGTCTTCTGGTGCCGAATGTGTCGGCCCAGCGGTATCTCGATGAGGGTGTGTTTCTGCAGTATGACGGCCATAAGGGATACGGTCAGACCGTTGCGGCGCAGGTCACGGCGGATGCTATCAAACGTGCGCGGGCCATCGGCATCTGCGTTGCGACCCTGAAGAACTCTCACCACATCGGCCGCGTCGGGACCTATGCGGAAATGATTGCCGACGCGGGCTTCATCTCGATCCACTTCACCAATGTCACGGACCATCACACGATGGTGGCGCCGTTTCGCGGCGCCGAATCCCGGTTCGGGACCAATCCGATCACCATGGCGATGCCGACGACCAATCCCGAGGAACCGATCATCCTGGATATGGCGACCAGCATTGTCGCCATGGGCAAGGTTCGCGTCGCGAATGATTCCGGAAAATCCGTGCCCGAGGATTGGCTGATCGACAGCGACGGTCAGCCGACGAGCGATCCGGGCGTCATGTTCAACGATCCTCTCGGCGCGTTGCAGCCGTTTGCGCAACACAAGGGCTATGCGTTGTGTCTCATGGCCGAGTTGATGTCCGGCGCGCTTTCGGGTGGCGGCACCATCCAGCCGGGCAACGAACGTCTCGATGGGATCATCAATACGATGACGATGATCATCATCGATCCCCATCGCCTCGGTGATGCCAACTGGATCGCCCGTGAAGTCGACGCGATGGTGGACTACACAAAGAGCGCACGCCCTGCGGATCCCGAAAAACCGGTACTTGTGCCGGGCGACCCGGAACGCATCGCGCGCAAGGAGCGCGGCGCGAAGGGCATCTTCATTCCCGAAGGGACCTGGGTTCTGCTGCTGGAGGCGGGCGAGAAGCTCGGCCTCGACCGGTCGAAGGCGCTGGAGATCGCCGGCCTGGCCTAGTCTTCGCCGAGAATTTCCGAAAGCGGCACCGATCGGCGCTCATGGGATGATTTCGCCGCAGCGAGCACGACGGCGAGCGGGAATAGACCATCTCGGCCGTCGACCTCGGGCTTGCGGCCTTCGGACGCGGCGTCGGCGAAATCTTCCAGCTCGACGAGAAGATGGTCGGCGGGCGTATATTCGACGGGTGACGGTGCCGTCTCGCCGGTGCGCTGGATACGCAGCCCGTCATTGTCGATATCGAAGAACGCGTTGCCCTTGGTCCCGTGGACCGCGATCGTAAAACGGCGGGGCGAGATATAGTCCGCTGCGACATAGCCGACGGCGCCGGACTTGAACTGCATGAGCAGCGCGGTGACGTCTTCGATTTCGGGCTCGGTCTCGAGCCGGTTGAAATAGGCCGTAACCTCTCCGGCGTCACCCAGCAGGTAGAGCAGATTGTCGATCTGGTGAATGCCGATCTGCATCAGGCACCCGCCCGGGATTTCCGCCGGGTCCGTGCGCCATGCGCCGGGTTTGAGCTTCAGGCCGTTGTCGTTCGAAAACACGCCCTCGGCCAGACTGACCCGGCCCAGTTCGCCGCTGTCGATCAGCTGTTTGAGATGGCGCAGCGCGCCGTTGCGGCGATAGGAATGTCCCACGGCGAGAACCACGCCCGCCGCCGCGCAAGCCGCGATCATCGCGCGGCCGTCGGCGACCGAGTTCGAGACCGGTTTCTCAACGAAGACATGCTTGCCCGCCGCCGCGGCGGCTTCGGTGCCGGGCCGGTGCGCGGAGTTCGGCGTGGTCAGGATGACCCCGTCGAGATCATCGAGCGCCAGCATTGCCTCATAGGAGGACATGGCTTCGCAATCGAACTCGGTGGCAAATTTGGCCGCCTTGTCGGCGCTTCGGGTGTAACAGGCGCGGAGTTCCAGCTTGTCTGTCTTCGCAATGACGCCGGCCAGGACATCCGACCACCAGCCGATTCCGACGATGCCAACGCGCATCAGATCTTGTCTTCCCACTTGGCCAGGAAGGGCCCCACGATTCCGGCCCATTCCTCGGGATGGCGGCGATACGAATAATGGCCGCCTTCCTCGACGAGAACCAGTTCCGACCCTTCGATCGCCTCGTGCAGGTCTTCGGAGAAGTAGAAGGGGACGGTCGCATCGTCGCGGGTGCCGACGATCAGCGACGGATTCTTGATCTTGGTGATCTCGTCCAGGCGGTCATGGTTCAGCGTCATGTCGATGCGGGCGGCGAGAATTTCGGGCTCCGCGATGGTCTCAAGGGAGCGTTTCTCCAGTTCCATGACCTTGTCGAGGTTATGGCGAAACTGCATGCAGCCGTTGGTGAACAGCGAACTGACCCGAACATAGGCCTCCTTACCCTCGGCCAGGGCGATCTCGCGACGCGCGGTCTGTACCCGGCGGATATACTCGTCGGCCTTGGTCCAGGTGTTCGAGAAAATGCAGCAGCGGAACCGGTCGGGATGGTCGATGGCCAGGTTCTGCAGGATGGCGCCGCCGGTCGAGGTGCCCAGCACATGTGCCTTTTCAATTTCCAGCTTATCCATCAGCGCGATGACATCGTCTGCAATGTGCTGGGTCGAATAGCCGTCGGGGCCGGGGAAATCGCTGTCACCCGAACCGCGGTGATCGAAGGAGATGCAGCGATAACGATCCGAAAAAATCTTGCGCTGATAGTCCCAGGAATTCATCACACCCACGAGGCCGGGAATAAATATGAACGGCGGGCCGTCGCCCATCTGGTCCACGTTCAGTGTGATTCGTCCGACATCGATTCTTTCGGCCATTCTCAAATCCCTTTTGTGTTTCCCGCGCACGGCGCTGGCGTGCGGGGTTTTCCATGCGCGGAGTTTCTCACACCAGGTCCTGCCGCACATCCGTTCAGAGCGAATGGCAGTTGCGACAAAAATTCACTTATGGATTGCCCTAGATGGCGCCGGCCTTGCGGAGGGCGGCGATCTCGTCTTCTGATTTTCCCAATGCCGCCAGCACTTCGTTTGTGTGTTCACCCAAGGTGGGTGGCGCGCGCCGGACGGCGGCGGCCGTGTCGGAGAACCGAAACGGAATGCCCGGAAGTTTGATGCGGCCCTCGGTCGAATGCTCGGCCTCGGTCACGAGCTCACGCGCGATCGTGTGATCTGCCGTTAACGCTTGCTCGACCGTGTTGATCGGGGCACATGAGACCTTGGCGGCCAGCAGTTTTTCGATCCAGACCCCGGTATCGTCCGTGCGGAACAGGTCCGAAATCATGCCGTCGCACGCGCCGCGATTTTCGACGCGGTCCCGGTTGCGCGCGAACTTTTCATCGTCCGCCCATTCGGGCTTGCCGACGGCCTCGCAGAAGGTCCGGAACTGGCCGTCATTGCCGACCGACAGCGCGATCATACCGTCGCGCGTGGGGTAGGCGTTGTAAGGCACGATGTTCGGGTGACCGTTGCCGTACCGACCGGCAGGATTGCCCGAGGCGAGGAAATTCGCCGCCACATTGGCCAGCAGGGAGACGCCGGTATCGTAAAGCGAGACCTCGACATACTGGCCTTTGCCGGTGCGGTGGCGTGCCTGCAACGCCGCCAGGATCGACGAGAGCGCGTACATGCCCGTGCCGATATCGACAATGGCCACGCCGAGCTTCATCGGATCGCCGTCGGCCTCGCCGGTGATGCTCATCAGGCCGCTCTCTGCCTGCAGCAGGAAGTCATAGCCGGGCAGACCCGCACGCGGACCTGTCGAGCCATAGCCGAGAATCGATGCGCGCACGATCTGGGGGGCATTGTCCTCAAACCAGGCGTCATCGAATCCGAAGCGCGCCAGGGTGCCAAGCTTGAAATTGTCGATCACGACATCCGCGTCCGACAGCAATTCGGCCAGAACCTCGCGTGCCGCGGGTTCTTTCAGATTGAGCGTGATGCCGCGCTTGTTGCGGTTCACGCCCAGATAGTAGGCAGATTCCTCGCCGACGAAGGGCGGGCCCCAGGCGCGCGTATCGTCGCCGCGTCCGGGCTGTTCCACCTTGATCACATCCGCACCCATGTCGCCCAGCGACATCGCGCAGAAGGGCCCGGCGAGAACCCGGGTCAAATCGATGACCCGGATTCCGTCGAGCGCACCGGGAGCGGCGTTCTCGGTCATGATCGCCTTCAGCCGGATTTGAGCTGATTGCGGTTGTTGTTCAGATCATCGAGATACTGATCGACGATCTCCTTGTTCTTCATGCGGAACTTCATGAAGTCCGGCTTACGCTTGTCGAGGAAGGCCTGCATGCCCTCAAGCGACTCTTCGCTGCCCCAGACATGGGCCAGCAATTCCATGCCATGCTGCCAGGACGCGTAGAGTTCGTCGGATTCATGGTTGAGAGACTTCTTGGTCATGCGGAGCGTCTGCCCGCTGTGCCCTTTAATGGTCTCGCACCATTTTTCGGTCTCGGCGCGGAGGTCGTCATGGGGGACGACCTTGTTGATCAGCCCGATGTCGACGGCCTCCTGTGCGTTGAAGGTGCGTGCCAGGAAGATCATTTCGCGGGCCAGCCGCTCGCCGATGATGCGCGGGATGTACTGGGTCGCACCCACGGTCGGGCAGGCGCCGACCTTCGCGCCGGACTGGCCGAAATGGGCGCGGTCGGACGCGATGACCATGTCGCACCAGAGGGCCAGCTCATGTCCGCCGCCCATGCACCAGCCATTCACCATGGCGATGACCGGGATCGGCAGGCCGCGGATCGTCATCGCGGTGGCGAGCATCCGGTCGTTCCAGTGATAGGCGTTGGTCCAGTTCAGTTTCATCATGGCGCCGAAGTCGCCGCCCGCGGAGAAGGATTGATCGCCGGCGCCGGTCACGACCGCACAGGCGATGGAGGCGTCGTTGCGGGTGGATTTCAGTGCGTGGACCAACTCGTCCAGCGTGTGCTCGCGAAAGGCATTGCGCGATTTGGGTCGGTTGATTGTGACCCAGGCAACGTTGTCTTTGACTTCGAAGAGGATGTCTTCGAAATCGTCCGAAGTTGGCATATTGGACATGGTTGGCTCCCCTAAATATCCGTTCTTGTTTCCCTAAGCGGTCTGGACGGCGTGTGCAACGAAGGATGTATGCACAGTCGCAGTACTGGCCGGTTTGTCCGGACATATATACAGTCCCGAGAAGGTCGACAATCACAACGGTCGCGGATGCGAACGCGGTGGTTCGTCGTGTGGGAACATTTCTGCGAAACGGGTCACTATGAGCATCAAATCACCTATCCAGTCGGTTCTGATCATCGGTTACGGCGTGATGGGGAGAGGGGTCTCGGCGACATTTGCCGCCGCCGGCTTCGACACTATGGTCAAGAGCAGCCGCGCTGCGGAGCTCGTCGATTTGCCGGAAGGCGTGACGGCGACCGCGGACTTCCCGGCCGATGCGCCGGATCTGGTGATCGAATTCGTGCCCGAGGATGTGGCGATCAAACAGCAGGTATTTGCGGGGGTCGAGGCGGCCTGGCCCGACGATGATGTGATCATCGCGACCGGTACATCCGGGATGTCGCTGGAAAAGCTGGCCGAAGGCCTCACAAAGCCCGAACTGTTCACCGGGGTGCATTATTTCATGCCGGCGGACACGACGGCCGTTGCCGAAGTGATGGCCGGCCCCGGTGCTCCGGCGGAGGTCGTGGATGCGGTCGCCGATGCCGTGCGACGCACGGGCAAGGAGATCGTCACACTCTACAAGCCGATTGTCGGGTTTTTGATCAACCGCCTGCAGCACATCATCCTGCACGAGGCCTACTATCTCGTCGAAGGGGGGGTCGCGACCCCGGCGGACATCGATATGGCGGCGCGCAAGATGCTGGCGCCGCGCATGTGCCTGAATGGCCTGATCGAGCAGAAAGATACGTCGGGTCTTGAGATTCACGCCCTGGCGCAGAGTTCGATCGTTCCGGAACTGCACCCGGTGGACACGCCCAATCCGCTGATCCAGGACATGGTGGCGCGTGGCGAAGTCGGGCTGTCGGCGGGCAAGGGATTCTATGATTGGGACGGTTGCGACGTGGACCTTGTGCGCAAGCAATCATCAGAACGCTTGCGCAAACTCTCGAAATTCCTTGATGATGAGGTTTCGGAGTACGCGCCAGGCACAAAGCCGAAAACACGCGAGTTGAAGCGCGGCCGCTAGGCCGGACGCAGACCGGACCAGGAACCGAACGGAGCCAGAAAATGAAGATCACCAAAATCGAAGCCATCGCGGCAGACTTGCCGCTCGTTCGGCCGTTCAAGATGTCGGGTGTTGAAATCTCCGTGTCGGAAAATGTGTTCGCGCGCATCGAAACCGACGACGGGCTCGTCGGCTGGGGCGAGGCGTCGTCCTCGCCGTCGATGACGGGTGAAACCGTCGAGAGCATGGTGGCCGCCGTCAATTTCCTGGCACCGTTTATCGAGGGACGCGATCCCTCGGCGTTTGCGGAAAATCTCGCGGAGATGGACTGGCGCATGTACGGCAACGCCAGCGCGAAAACCGTGATCGAGATGGCGTGTTACGACCTCGCCGGTAAGGCGCAGCAGAAAACTGTCGCCGAGTTGCTGGGTGGTGTACGGCGCGCCGAGGTACCCGTTCTGTCCATGCTGGCGACAGGCAACATCGACGTGGACGTGGCCGAGGCCGGCGAGCGCGCCGCCGCAGGCGTGAGCCACATGAAGATCAAGGTCGGCGGCAAGCCGGTTGAAGAGGATATCGAGCGCACTTTGGCTATCCGCAAGGCCGTGAATGGCGGCGTTCAGCTTTCGGCCGACTGTAACCAGGGTTGGACCCGCGCCGAGGCGCTCGAGTTTGCTGCGGGGGCGAGCGAAGCGCTCGATTTCCTGGAGCAGCCCGTCATGGGTCATGATGTTGAGAGTATGGCCGCGATCGCGGCGGCCTCGGCGTGTCCGGTCGGCGCCGACGAAGGGCTGCACAGCTTCGATGATGTGCGCAAGCATCACGCGATGGGAGCGGCGCAGGGCGGCAGCATCAAAATGATCAAGCTCGGCGGTGTGACGCGCGCCCATCAAGCAACCAAGCTGTTCGATGAATTGGGAATGCACGTTAATCTGGCTGGCAAGATCGCCGAATCCAGTGTTTCAAGTGCGGCCGTTCTGCATCTCGGCGCGGCTGCACCCTCGATCGAATGGGGCACCAGCTGCACGTGCCAGTTCCTGAAGCAGGATCTCGTGCGAAATCCGATTCAGGTGATTGATGGTACGGCGAAAGTTCCCACCGGCGCCGGGCTGGGTGTCGAGGTCGACGAGGACGCGCTGGCTGAATTCGCCCGGTAAGTGCGCGGTCTAACCGGCGTTCCAGTCCCGCGAAAGCTCAAGTGAATAGACGAACCGGTCTTCCGGATGGACGCTGATGGTCGTCTCGAACACGCGCCCGTCCTGACTCGTGTAGCGTCGGTTGATTGTCATGGCCGCCGTGTCGGGTTCCACTTCCAGACGTGCCGCAAGGTCGGCGTCGATGCGGCTGGCGAACATTTCGAGTTGCGCGTTCGCGATGACCTCACTATGTGCGCTCTCGATGATCTTGTGCACCGGCCCATGTTCCGTGAGCACGCGCCGCGCGGTGTTCTCGAATTCCGGTAGAACATAAATCTCCTGCCAGCAGATTGGGGCGAGGCTGACGTCCGAGCGACGAAGCCCGGCGATCCGGAACCATGTACTGCCGGCCGTCAGTGAAAGACGGGCCGCATGCGCGTGCGCGAGAGTGACCGTTCCCGTGTCTGCCAGTTCGAAGCTCGTGTCCGGATATTGAAGTAGTTCCGAGAGCGTTCGGACGGATTGGACATAGGTTGCGCCCGGAGAATTCGATACCACACGTGTGCCGGATCCCCGGCGCATGGAGACAAAGCCCTTTTCGCGCAATTGTTGAAGTGCGGCGCGCACCGTGTAGCGGCTGACGCCGTAGTGCGTTACCAGGTCTTTCTCCGTCGGGAGCATGGCGCCCAGAGCGTATTCTCCGCACACGATCCGCGCACGCAGTTCGTCCGCGATGACCTGATAAAGCGGTCGCCCGTCGATGGATTCGAGATTGCTCATATTGCGAAAAACTATAGACGGTCTGGTTGTGCGGCACACCTGCGCCACCGCTTCCAACCGCATGGATATCGATTCACAACACACGTAAAGATAGAATCACTTATACTAACACCCGTCGGAAGAGTGCATCTTGGAGGCTTTGAGCCAGCGGATGTTGAATCGAAAAATTTCTCAGTCTGCCTTGCGGTTACTCTACTTTGACGAGCATCCGGCTTCATGCATGCGCGCGATCGATGCTGCCGATGACCTGCGCCTTGCCATCCAGACGGTGTCTCATCCCGCGGGATTGAACGATGCTTGTCTGACATTCAAGCCATCGGCGGCGCTGGCGGTTTTACGACCGGGAGATGCACAGGCCCGTCGGGTTATCGCCGAGATTTCTCTGGTGCGGCCCCAGATGCCGGTCCTCGTTGCCGGCAATACGGACATCAGCCTTGATGAGACGATACGCGCGAAAGCGGTATCACTCGGCCTCGATGTGCGCGGCAGTGTGCGTCTGGGGGGGAGCTTGCGCGACCTGCAGCTCGCCCTGTTATGTGCAATTGCCGGGTTTCAGGGAGCCCCGATCGCTTAGATGAACTGATCATCTCGCTTTACAGGGATTCGCCAATGTCCCTAATCTTCACCTTCGAACAACGACAACGCCGAAACAGGCGTGGTGAAGGGGAACGGGATGAATTTTCCACCAGGCGACACATACACGTCGAACATCGACGTCATCGGATATGACGATGTCGATGGGCGACCGGCATTCAAGCTGGCGCTGCATAAGTCCGGCGATCGCTGGTATCTCTATACGGGACAGTTCTGGTGCTCGGGATTCTCGATCATCGAGGTCACGGACCCCGCCAACCCGCGCTTCGTGCGCTACATCGAGGGCCCGCCCAACACGTGGACGCTGCAGGTGCAGGTGGCCGACAATATGCTCATCACGTCCCAGGAAAAGATCATGGACGGCTGGGGCCATATCGATGGTCAACCCTGGGGTGAGGGGGTCCTGATTTGGGATCTGACCGATCCGGAGAATCCGGAGCAGTTGAGCCACTGGAAAACCGGCGGCTACGGCACACACCGAAATTACTATGATGGCGGTCGTTACTTATATGCGACTGGGCTGCCCGAGGGATTTGAAGGCAACATCCTCCAGATCATCGACATCGGTGACCCCCGCAATCCGGTCGAGGTCGGGCGCTGGTGGATGGAAGGCCAGCATGTCGGCGGCGGTGAGGGCGGTGCGGCCCCCGGAACGATGCTCCATGGCGGCGCCTATGTGAAAGGTGATCTTGCCTATCTGCCCTACAGTGCCGGCGGGTTCGTTGTGCTCGATATTTCCGACAAGACCAACCCGACGCTGGTTGGGGATTTGCCATTCTCTCCGCCGTTCCAGACTTTCATTGCCGTGCACACGGCGGTTCCGCTCCAGGAGCGTGAACTGGTGATCGTCAATTCTGAGGCGATCAAGGAGAATTGCGAGGAGCCGCTTGGCTATGCGGGCATCGTCGATGTCAGTGACAACGCGAACCCGCGCCTGATGTCGCTGTTCCCGCTGCCGGTGCCGCCGCCCGAGGCACCCTATGCGACCTTCTGTGCGCGCGGTGGCCGGTTCGGGCCCCACAATCAGCATCAGCCCCAGTATCAGGACATCCTCTACCAGGGCGAAGATCTGTGTTTTCTGACCTATTTCAACGCCGGCTTGCGGGTCTACGACATTTCGAATGCCGAGCAGCCGCGCGAAGTGGGTTATTTCCTGCCACCCGACCCGCTCGAGCGCCGTGGCCTGCTCCCGGCCTCCAAGCTCGTTGCCCAGAGCGAAGACGTCATCGTCGATGCGCGCGGCAACATCTTCGTGTCCGACAAAAATCACGGGATTTATGTGCTGCGGTATAACGGCCTGAATCCCTGATCCGGTAACGCTTTTGGGGACTTCCAGACGACGGCGGCGGCGGGGCATGCATCCCGCGCTGCGCCATGGATTGTTGCTGATATGGCTGGTGATCGTTGTGTTCCCGCTGTACTGGATCGTCGCGACATCGTTCAAGCCCCCGCAGGACTGGAACGCCCAGCCAGCGGTCTGGTGGCCGTCCGAGCCGACCCTGTTCAACTATGTCCAGGTATGGGTGAATGATTTCGCGACCGGGATCGGGACCCCGGGTGGCGTGGCTGAGGTGATCGGGCCGTGGGGGGCTTTGATCAACACGTTCATCATCGCGCTGATATCGTCGACCGTGGCCACGTTGTTCGGCGCGGTGGTCGCCTATGGCGCGTCCCGCTACCGGATTCTGACCGATTCCCAGCTGCTGTGTTTCCTGATGCTGCGCATGGTGCCGCCCTTCGTTGTGGCGGCGCCGGTGTTCCTGTGGTTCTCGGCGCTGGGCATTGAGGACACGATCATCGGCCTGGTCATGCTCTACACCCTGATCACGGTGCCGTACGCGATGCTGGTCATGAAGAGCTTTGTCGACGAGTTGCCGCGTGAAATTGAGTTTGCGGCCGAAATACTCGGCGCCAGCCGGTGGCGGGTGATATGGGAGATCGTCCTGCCGCTGCTGCGGCCCGGTCTGGCCGCGACGTTCCTGTTTCTTTTCATATTGAATTGGAGCGAGTATTTCTTCGCGCTCATCCTGTCCAAAACCGATGTCTCAACCCTGCCGGTGCATCTCAATCGTTGGGCGGGAAACGGTGGTGCGAACGGTTTTCAGGCCGCGCTGTCGGTCGGGGCGACCCTGCCGCTTGTGGTGATCGGCTTGCTGATCCGCAAGCATCTGGTTCGCGGATTGAGTTTCGGCTTCGTGCGCCGTTGATGGTGCACGCTGGATGTCGTCTCAGAGTGTGAACGATCGGGCGATCATCTCCCCCAAAGGGTTCTGATTGCGCGTCTATTGCGATAAATTGCGGGCAGCGTTCCAGCCAAAAGGATTTGCGATGAAATTCGGACTGTTCGGGGGCGCCCAGGCGGTGCCAGGTGAGGTCGTGACAGAGGCCGCGCTCGGGTACCATGAGTACGGTGAGTATATTCAGACAGCCGAGAAACTCGGATACGAGAGCGCCTGGCTGGTTGAGCATCATTTCACTGGATTCTCTCAGCTCTCGGCAACTCTCAACTACATATCCTATCTATCTGGAATTACATCAAAAATACGACTTGGAAGTGCAGTCGTCGTGGTGCCGTGGCACAACCCTGTTCTGCTCGCCGAACAGGTCGCGACCATCGATCAGCTGTCCAAGGGACGCTATGATTTCGGCATCGGCCGCGGCTATCGTGCCAACGAGTTCAACGGCTTCGGGATCGACATGTCCGATGCCGAGGACATCTTCCAGGAATCGATCGCGTTTTTAAGGCGCGCATTCACCGAAACCGAACGCTGGTCCTACAAATCCGACCGGCACACGTTCAACGACATCATCGTTGAGCCGCCGGTGGTGCAGCAGCCCCATCCGCCCATGTGGGTGGGAGCCGGCAGCGAGAAGTCCATTCGGGCTGCGGCGCGCAACGGGTTCAACCTTCTGCTGGATCAGATGACGCCATTCGAGGGTATTGGCGAACGGGTGCAGCAATATCGCGATGAGCTGGAAAAGATGGGTAAGCCGTTTGATCCCTATGCGATCGGTGTCACGCGCGGCCTGATGGTTGCCAACAACGACAGTGAGCGCAAGGAGGCCCACATCCTGCGCGGAAAATTCATCACCGAAGTGCAGGTATTGTCGACGGACAAAAAATACCAGGCGAAGGCGTTCAATCCCGTGGAAAATGATAACGGCGGCGGCACGGATTCTGTCTCGGAAAATGGCGCCGTGCTCGGCAATTCGGATGAAATGGGCGCGCGTGTGCAGAAGCTTTACGATCTAGGCGTGCGGAACATCCTGCTGCACGATCTCAGCGGTAACTTCGAGGCCTTGCATCAGTTTGCCGAGGAGGTCATGCCGCATTTTGCCGATAAGAACGATCCGGTGTTCGCGGCAGCGGAATAGGGGCCTGTCGAACCCGGCGGGCAGCGGAGGAATAGAATGAAATTTGGTTTGTTTGGCGGCGCACAGGCGGTGCCGGGGGAAGTGATCACCGAGGCGGCCCTCGGTTATCACGAATATGGCGAGTATATTCAGGCTGCGGAGCGGCTCGGATACAGCAGCGCGTGGCTGGTTGAGCACCATTTCACCGGCTTTTCCCAGCTTTCCGCGACGCTCAATTACATTTCCTACCTTGCGGGTATCACGTCGAAAATCCGCCTCGGAAGCGCGGTTGTGGTGGTGCCCTGGCACAATCCGGTGCTGCTTGCCGAGCAGGTCGCGACCATCGACCAGCTGTCCCGCGGGCGCTACGACTTCGGCGTTGGCCGCGGTTACCGGGCGAACGAGTATCACGGGTTCGGCCTCGAGATGGAGGACGGCCAGGAGATCTTCGAGGAATCGATCAATTTCATGCGTCGCGCGTTCACCGAAACCGAACGCTGGACCTACAAGTCCGACCGCTACACGTTCAATGACATCATCGTCGAGCCGCCGGTGGTCCAGAAGCCGCATCCGCCCATGTGGGTCGGCGCGGCCAGCGAGGGCTCGATCCGCGGCGCGGCGCGCAATGGTTACAATCTGCTTCTTGCCCAGGTGCCGTCGTTTGAGACCATCGCGGAAAGCGTGAATTTCTACCGCGACGAGCTCGACAAAATGGGCGAGCCCTTCGATCCTTACCGGATTGCGGTCACGCGGGGGCTCATGGTCGCCAACAACGATGCAGAGCGCGAGGCAGCGCATGTCTTGCGCGGCAAGTTCCTGACCGAGGTGCAGGTGCTGGCGACCGATCCGCGGTTCCAGTCCAAGACCTTTGTTCCCGCGGCACGCCACAAGAATCGCGGCGATCCGACCGAGACGTCGGAGGCGGGTGCGATCATCGGCAATTCCGAGGAAATGATCGAGCGGATCGAGCGGCTCTACGAGATCGGAGTGCGCGACGTGGCGCTGCACGACCTGAGCGGTAACTTCGATGCGCTCCATCAGTTTGCCGAAGAGGTCATGCCCCACTTCGCCGATCGCGATGATGGTGCGGTGAAGGCGGCCGAGTAAAACCAGCCAAATACGGAATGTGGCCGGGCGGCGCGATTGCGCGTCTGCCGGCGTGCAATGGGGCGTGCGATAATTCGTGGTCTGCGCCCCAGCGTTTGCGTAGGACGCTGGCTTCATGGGGCGTTATGATCGCGCCCTTGTTGTATACGCGTGCAAGTCATTTTTGAGGGGAAAGCGTCTCGTGGAAGATACGATTTTCGGTACCGGCCCATACGCCGTCAGCCAGCCCGTTGCCCGGACCGAAGATCCGCGGTTGTTGCGCGGCAACGGCGTCTATACCGACGACCGGAACCTCGACGGGCAAGCCTACGCGGTGTTCCTGCGCTCCCCGGTTGGGCATGGCGAAATCACCGAGCTGGACGTCTCGGCGGCGAGATCGGCGCCGGGGGTTCTGGCGGTTTTTACCCATGCGGAGATCGAGGCCGCGGGTCTCGGCAGCCTGCCGAACAATCTTCCGGTCAAAAGCCGCGACGGCGCGCCGCTGATCAAACCCGAACGGCCGCTCCTGGCGGCGGGACGGGTTCGTCATATCGGCGAGCCGATTGTGGCCGTGATCGCCGAGACTGTGGCGCAGGCACGCGATGCGGCGGAGCTCGTGGACCTCGACATCAAGGCGTTACCGGCTGTCACGGAACTCGATGCGGCGGTCTCGAACGGTGCTCCGCAACTTCATGACGAGGCCGCGCAGAATATCTGCCTCGACTTCCAGATGGGCGACGCCGAGGCGACGGCGGCGGCATTCGAGAGCGCAGCGCATATCACGCGCCTGCATCTGGTGAACAACCGCTGCTTTGTCTCGGCGATGGAACCCCGCGCGGCGATCGGCGATTACGACAGCGACGAAGGCCGCCACCTGCTCTATGTCTGCTCCCAGGGCGTCATGGGTATGCGGAACATTCTGGCGAACGCGATTTTCAAATGTGAGCCCGAGAAAATCCGCGTGATCACCGGAGAGGTCGGCGGCTCCTTCGGCATGAAGGCGATGCCCTATCACGAATATCCGGTCATCATGCTGGCCGCGCAGCAGCTGGGCCGTCCCGTCAAATGGACGGCGGACCGCAGCGAGAGCTGCGTGTCGGATCACCAGGGCCGAGCCAGCCAATTCGACGCCGAACTCGCGCTTGATGCCGACGGTAAGTTTCTGGCCGCACGAGTCAACGGGCTTGCAAATATGGGCGGATATCTGACCGGGACGGGGCCGCTCGCCCAGTCGGTCAATATCGGCAAGAATCTGCCATGCATGTACCAAACCGCCGCGATCGACGTGAACATGAAATGCGTGTTCACGAACACGGTCTATGTCGGTGCCTACCGCGGTGCCGGCCGCCCCGAGGGTAACTTCATCATGGAGCGCCTGGTGGATACGGCCGCCCGGGACATGGGCATCGACCGAATCGAGCTTCGTCGGCGCAATCTCGTGCCGCCGTCGGCCATGCCCTACACCGCGGCCAGCGGCCAGGTATATGACAGTGGTGACTTCGAGCCGATGCTCGACAAGGCGATCGCCGCATCCGACTGGGCCGGCTTCGACGCCCGCAAGGCGGACTCCGAGGCCCGCGGCCTGAGGCGCGGCCTGGGTGTTTGTGCCTATCTGGAAGTGACGGCACCGGCCGGCAAGGAAAACGGTGGCCTGCGTTTCGGCGACGATGGCCGGGTGATGATGGTTTCGGGCACACTCGACTATGGCCAGGGACATCGCGCCACCTATGCGCAGATCGTCAGCGCGCGGCTGGGTATCCCGTTCGATACGTTCGATCTGCTGCAGGGCGATTCCGACGAATTGCTGGTCGGCGGCGGCACAGGCGGGTCGCGGTCGGTGATCGCGGCCGGTGGCGCGTTCTACGAGGCGGCCGCTGCGGTCATCGAAAAGGGCAAGACCGTCGCCAGCCATGTGCTCGAAGCGGCGATTGAGGATATCGAGTTCGCCGACGGCGAGTTCCGCATTTCCGGAACCGATCGGTCGATTGGCCTGCTGGAACTGGCGGGCAAGACGCGCGAGCTGGGCGGCGCGGATGGCCTGCCGGAAAGCCTCGATGTTGATTTGATCCACGACACCGCGCCATCGGCATTCCCGAATGGCGTACATGTCGCGGAAATCGAGATCGATCCGCAGACCGGCGAAACGGATGTGGTGAAGTACACGGTCGTCGATGATTTCGGCAATGTCATCAATCCGCTTCTGGCAGCCGGTCAGGTGCATGGCGGGGTGGTGCAGGGGATCGGCCAGGCCCTGATGGAAGACGTGGTCTATGACAATGACGGCCAGCTCATCACCGGCTCCTACATGGACTATGCCCTGCCGCGTGCCGATCAGGTGCCGGACATCCTGTTCGAGGATCATCCCGTGCCGGCGAAAACCAACGTGCTGGGTGCCAAGGGCGCCGGCGAGGCGGGCGTCAGCGGCGCACTGCCGGCGGTGATGAACGCGATGGCCGATGCATTGGCGGAATTTGGTGTGAACAATATCGATATGCCGGCGACACCCGAGAAGGTCTGGCGCGCCATTCATGGATAGTTTCGGTCCGGCGGTATGATGCCGGCAGCCCTGAATGAGAGGATCGCGGCAATTCCCGCCTCGGTCCGTGGATTGCTGTTGGTTGTGCTGGCGAGCGCGTTCTTCGCCAGCATGCACAACACGATCCGCTTTGTGACCCTGACCGAGGGGCTGCATGCTTTCGAGGTGGTGTTCTTTCGGGTCGCCTTCGGGTTGCTCGTGTTCATCCCGTTTTTCATCCGCACCGGGGTCGGCATTCTCCGCACCCAAAAGCTGTCTTGGCATATCGGGCGTTCCTTGCTGAACGCGATGTCCATGCTGTCCTGGTTCATGGCACTCACCCTGATGCCCGTTGCGGACGCGACCGCGGTGAGCCTGATCGGCCCGGTTTTTGTCGCCATTCTTGCAATGATATTCCTCGGCGAGCATGTCGGGCGGGTGCGCTGGCTCGGGATTTTTCTGGCGGTCGCCGGCGGCTTGATCGTCGTGCGTCCCGGATTCACGGAGATCAGCTCGGGGGTCTGGCTGGTCCTGTTTTCGGCCGTCGCGGTCTCGAATTCCAAGCTCATCGCCAAGGTTTTGACGCGTCACGACAGCCCGACAACGATTGTCGCCTATATGACGATCCTGGCGATTCCGATCACCTTCGTGCCTGCCTTCTTTGTCTGGCAGACGCCGACCCTGTTTCAGCTCGGCTTTCTCGCCCTGATTGGCATATTCGGGACCATTGGGCATCTGTTGTTCGTACAGGCCTACAAGCTGGCCGATATGAGTCTCGTCGAGCCGGCCATGTTCACCCGCATGATCTGGGCAGCACTGATCAGCCTGATCCTTTTTTCCGAGTTCCCCACGCCATGGACCTGGGCGGGAGCGGGCGTGATCGTGATCGGCACGACCTTGCTGGCGCGCAAGGAAGCGCGACGGCCGACGCGACCGGCGGAACCCAATGCATCGACCGTCGACCCAAGTCCGGCGGATTGATTGGGTGCACGGAAAAATCCCTGTAAAGTGCGCGGGTTCGCGGATGGAACGAAAAGGTTACGCAATGCGTATATTGAAAAAGGGCCTGGTTGGTGCGGCGTTGGCGCTCAGTGCCTACATCGCGATGCCGGGGCCGCATGCGGCATTGGCGCAGCGCCAGTCGCAGCCCGGATTCGATATCCCGATCTGTGCGGGTGAAATTTCGACTTTCACGCTCGGTGATGTCCCGAGCGGCCCCGACTATTGGGTGGATATCTTCGACAGGACCGACGAGGCGCTGAAATTTCGCGAAATCTTTCTGCGCACGCTTCGCGAGTCTGGGCACGGGACCGGGAAGGAAGGCCAGCTGGTCTTCACGTTCGAATCCCAGTCGAGTTTTCTGGGCCTGGTACCACGATCAAGCGGAAACCGGTTCACGAGTGACAGCCGGGGGACCAAGGATTCCGGAGCCCAGGTCGGCGTATCCGAGCTCCGCGACACGATCCGCGGCGATGCGAACGGCCGCGGAATCCGCACGGGCGTCGGCCAGGAGATCGATGCGAAAGTCGAATTGCGCGACCGCGCTACGGGACGGGTTGTCTGGCTGGGCACGGTCAGCTGCCGGCCGCTCACGGGTGACCGGGTCCTCCTGATGGAGTTCGTGTCGAAGGTGATCGTGGATAGCTTAACGCGCGAAGGCGGGAAAACGACCTTCTGAGCGCTCGATAATCATAAATTCAAGTTGGTGGGAGAAACAGGAATGGCGGACAGGAAACAACTCGGCCTGGCGGTCGTCGGGTGCGGTGTGGTTGGGCGGATGCGCGCCACACTCGCGCGGGATTTCCCGGGGATCGGCTGGATCGGCCTGAGCGATGTCAACGAAAAGGTCATGAACCAGCTCGGCGAAGACATCGATGCCGATTTCACCACCAACGATTTCCGCGAGCTGATCGCGCGGCCTGAGGTCGATGCCGTGATCATCGCGACCTCCACCTGGGCCCACGTTGAGCCTACCCTGGCCGCCGTCGAGCAGGGCCATATGCTGTTCATCGAAAAGCCGCTGGCGACCGACGCGCGGGAATCCGCCCAGATACTCGCGGCGATCGAGGCCGCGGGTGTGGATGCGGTGGTCGGCTACACCCAACGCTTTCGCCGGCGCTTCCTCGCGGTCAAGGAGCGGATCGAGACCGGTCAGATCGGCGACTTCACCGCGGCCGTCGTGCGCGCGTTCATGAACCGCATGGCGCCCACCGGCGAGACCCGGCTGACCCAGGACCGTCGCTACCTGTCGCCGATGGTCGTGTCCGGCACCCATTCCCTCGACATGGCATTCTGGCTCATGGGCGAGGCGGGCAATCCGGTTTCGGTCTATGCCAAGTCGACGGACAAGATTCTCGACCAGGATATTGGCGTGAAGGACGCCACCTTCGGCCTGTTCCACATGGCCGATGGTTCGATGTTCTCCATGAACATCTGCTGGGCGCTGCCCAAGGTCTGGCCGGGGGCGGTGTATGGCCTGGAAATAGGCATCGTCGGCACCGAGGGCATCATCGATATCGAGGACACCCACCGCGATGTCGTCTTCGCCTCCGACCATCATGTCCAGGGGCCGGCCTATCAGCCCGATGGCCTGACCATCGAGGCCCGGCGCAGCGTCGAGTTCATGACCAGCTTCCCGCCGGGCGACACCCATGGCGGAGAACTCTGGGGCCCGATGCGCGAGGAGACCAACACCTGGTTCCAGCGGATCTACAACAAGAAGAGCACGCCCCATGCGACGGCGGCCGAGGGGCATCGCAACCTGATGCTGACCATGGCGATGGATTTGTCGGCCAAGACCGGCAAGGAGATCAAACTGCCGATCTCGCCCGAAGAGCTGATGGAGGGCCTCGAGGCCTAGGCGAACTGCGAAACGCGAGACTATGCGATGAATGAAAGCGAAGACCTGCAGGCCTGGGTCGGCCGCACCGAGACGCGCGAGGATGTAATCGGCGTAGAGCGCTGCGTGTCGATGCAGGCGACGCTCGATGCTGGCGGGACGGCACTCGAAACCGGCGACGCCTTGCCGCCGCTCTGGCACTGGCTCTACTTCTGGGACATCGCGCCGCGATCCGGGCTTGGTCGCGACGGCCACCCTGCGCTCGGCGGCTTCCTGCCGCCGGTCGGCCCGGCCCGGCGCATGTGGGCCGGCAGCCGGGTCTCGTTTCCGGGTGACCTGCGCCTCGGCGAGCGCGCGACGCGCGTGTCGACCATCGACAGTGTGACCGAGAAGACCGGGCGTTCGGGCCGGCTGGTCTTCGTGACCGTGCGCCACGAGATCACGGGCGGTGCGGGGCTCGCGATCGTCGATGAACACGACATCGTCTACCGCGAGGATACCGGGGAGGCCGGCGCATCGGCCCGGCCGGGAGAGCCCGCGCCGGATGACGCGGTGTGGACCGAGGCGGTCGAACCCGATCCGACGCTTTTGTTTCGCTATTCGGCGCTGACCTTTAACGGCCATCGCATCCACTATGACCGGGACTATGCGCGCGACGTCGAGGGGTACGGCGGGCTGGTGGTGCACGGCCCGCTGTTGGCGACTTTGATGGTCGGCCTGGCGGGGCGTTCATGGCCGGAGCGTCGGATCTCCGGTTTTGAGTTTCGCGGCCATCGACCGGTCTTCGACACAGAGGACTTCACGGTGAGTGGCCGGCCCGCTGCGGAAGCAGACGGCGATTCCGCTATCGATGTCTGGATTGCGAACGGCGCGGGGATGCTGGCGATGAAGGGTCGGACGTCGTTCGGCTGAACATCGACCGCCTGGTTGTCATGCGCGGACTTGATCCGCGCATCGGCGACTCCTGAGCACGAGATGCCCGGGTCAGGCCCGGGCATGACGCTGTTTTCTCAGATCGCGAGCCGCGCGTTGCGCGGTTGGCTAGTTGCGGACCACTTTATCCATCAAAATCCAAACTTGGGCGGAGCCGCCGCTCACAGATTCATAAGAGAACTGGCCCCAGACATCGTCGATTTTCAGCAATCGCAAATCCACGCCGGGGTCGATAAGAATGGATCCACCGGTGCCCCGCGCGCCGGCATGACCTTGGATCGTCTCATCCTTGGTTCGCCAGGTCTGCGATGAACGCGGTGCGGGCAGGACGGCAGCGGTCTGGTTACCTGCGGATGTCCCATCGGTTTCGCGCGCGGGCGTCAGCGTCACGTTGATATACTCTTGGTATTTGTTATCGGCACCCGATGCGGAATCGATGATCCAGCCGATGCCGCCGCCCAGTATAATGTTGCCGAACGTCGCGCCGGCCACCTCTGATTTGATGAAGGCACGCGCCTCCTCGTAGCCGTCAAGCGAACAATTCACGTTGATATTGTGCTTCGTCTTGTCGAGAAAAACAGCACCTGGCGTCGGATCGACTACGCCGATGATCTGTCCCTCGCGGACAAACTCACAGCGCGCGTCGCTCGGGCTTGTGTCGATCGAAATGGATTGTGAAGTGCCTTCGACAATCGAAGAGCAGGCGGCGAGCATCGGCAGCATGCCGATGGCTGCAAGATTGCGTCGTGAAATCACAGGATGTCCCCCCAGAACTGTTGCTCACAATGGAGGGGTAATCCCGTTCACCTGTCAACCCGAGGTTGTTGAACGACGATGGGTTTTGGTTACGTCGCAACCAACGCGCGGATCAAATCCATGTTGGATGGGTCGGGCGTAATCTCGCCGGCATGTATCCGGCGGGTTACCTCGACGATGGCCTGGCTGGCCGGGGCCGCTTGCCCGGCGGCCACAAGGGTCTCCGCGACGATCCCGTTGATGCCATCGGTCTCGCTCATCCGACCCTTGCTATGGTCCTGCAGGACGGTCGTCGGCGTGTTGGGCAGGGTGAAGGATTCGAGCTTCTCGATCAGCAATTCGAGCAGATGGTTGGTGTTCTCGATTTCCGACTGTTCCAGTCCCACGATGGGCACGGGCTTATGGCCGCGCTGTGCACCGGCTGCCAGCGCCTCGGCGCCCGCCTTGAGCATCAGATCGCGCATGCCGGGGATCTCGTAGGATTCGTTCAGCCCCGAGCCGAGCAGGGCGGCCGTCGCGAGGGTCATCGAGTTCATGACCAGTTTCATCCATTTCGACGACAGGATGTCGGGGGAAATTTCGACCACGCCGACATGTCGCAGGAGTTCCGCAACCTCGGCCTCGCGTCCCGCTGTAGCGGGGTCGACGCTGCCCAGCGCGAACCAGGAGCCCTGATCGGGCGGCGAGCGGCGGATCACCACGCCGGGCCCCGCCAGCTCCGAGGCCAGCTCGATGACGCAGCCCAGCGTGCGCTCGCGCCCGACGACTTCGGAGATGGTCTCGGTGGTCATCCCGTTCTGGACGCCGACGAGCAGCCCGTCCGCGGCCAGATGGGGCTTGATGAGTTCGGCCGCCCAGCGCGTGTCGTACGCCTTGAACAGCATCAGCACGATGTCGAAGGGTTCCGTGAAGGTCGCGATGTCGCACAGATGGTAGGCATCGACCGGCGTGTGGATCGTCTTGTCGGGCATCTTGACCGTCACGCCGTCCGCGCGCATGGCCTCCACATGGGCCGGCCACTGGTCGATCAGCGTCACGTCGAGCCCGGCGCGGACGAGATCGGCCCCGATGGCGCTGCCGTTGGCGCCGGAACCCAGAATGGCGATGCGTTTGGTCATGTGTGCGTTCTCACGCGAGTGATTTGCCGAAACGCCAGCGGTGGATGTTGATCTCGCCGAACACGCCGCCCACGGTCATGGGTTCGTTGGCGACCAGCAACTCGGCGGTGTTCCGGTCGGCGACTTCAATGAGAAACAGGCTGCCGAGCAGGCCCTTGCCGTCGTCGTTGCGCAGGGGGCCATGGGCCAGGTAGCGGTCGATGATCGCGCCCTGATAGTCGTGATGGTCGGCCGCGGTCTTCGGCCGCAGGGTTGCGGCGTCGGGGCCGTCGAGGCATTCGCATACGAACAGCTGCAGGTCCGGGTCCGGGGCCCGGTCGAAATGCTTCAGGCGTTTCGAGCTGACGAAGCGGGTGATCGTCGGTGGCTCCAGCATGCCGGCCTTCGCATAGCCGTCGCCCGCCACATAGTCTTCCGCCGCGGCCCGGTCGGGCAGTTCGATGATGCACATGGTGCCGAGCGGCGTTGATCCGTCGTCACTCAGGATCGGCCCCGCGAAGTGGACCTTGTCGCGATACCCGGACTGGTGCGCGAGATGCGCCGCCATCGCCGCTTCGCGCTTTTCGGCCGCACCAGCTGCGTACATCGAGCGGATGAACCACTGGGGCGGTTGCGACAGGTAGTAGTCCTGCAGCGCCTGGCCCGACAGCCCGTAGCGGGGGTCGTCGGGCCGGTAGCCGCCCGGATTGTCGACGGGGTGATCGTCCGCCATCTATTCCGCGGCGGCGCTCGGTTGGTCGAAGAATTCCCGGGCATAGAGTTCGCGGCGGTACAGGTTACCGATGAACTCGTCCTCGAAATTGTCCGGCACGGCGCCGGTCACACGTTCGTCGGCCATCAGCGTCTCGGCCCAGGCCCGGACCAGCGGGAAGTCCTTGAGCACGTCGTTCTTGAGCCCTTCGTCGATCAGCAGGTAACGCTGCAGGAAGGGTGCGTAGGCCGCGTCCACGAGGGAGATTTTCGACCCGTTGAAATACGGCCCGTCATTGCCGCGTCCGGCCAGCGCATTCTCGATCTTGACGAGGACCGCCGGGGCGTCCGCGACGGCGGCCTCCATGTCTTCACGGGTCTTGGCGTAGTGAATCTTGCTCAAGGCGCTGGCGAATGTCGGCGTGAAATCCGTCCAGGCCCGGTTCTTGGCGCGCGCGATCGGGTCTTCCGGGTGCAGGCGCGGCGGGACCACTTCATCGAGATACTCGGCGATGGCGCTGGACTCGAACAGAATCTCGTCACCGACCTTCAGGACGGGGACCTTGCCGTGGGGCGAGATTTCGAGGAACCAGTCGGGCTTGTCGCGGAGATTGACATAGGTGACATCGAACTCGACGTCTTTGGCGCGCAAAAGGATCACGGCGCGCTGGACCCATGGTCAGGTGAACGAACTGATCAGATGATATTTGATGGTCATGATTTCCCCCTCAAGACAGGGCCCGATCATAGGGCTGGGGCGGGCGATGGTCAAAATTCTACTGCCCGGTCGCTGACGATGTTGTGAGCATGGACCAATTGTTCGTGTCACAGCCCGCCGCTACCTTTGGTCGAACACAAACCTGCGGGAGAAGATCATGTACAGAGGCCTGAAACGCGCGCTTGTCGGCGTGTCCACGCTTGCAGCCTTCGCGCTGCCCGGTCTTGCAAATGCGCAAGAAATTTCCAGCGTCGCCGACGGCATTCACGTGATCCGCGGGCAGGGCGGCAATATTGGCGTGTCGGTGGGGGCCGACGGCGTCTTCATGATCGACGATCAGTTCGCGCCCGCCACGCAAGCGATCCTCGACCAGATCAAGACCGTCACCGATCAGCCGGTGCGCTTTCTCGTGAACACCCATTTCCATCGCGATCACACCGGCGGCAACGAGAATCTCGGCAAGGCCGGCGTGCTGATCTTCGCCCATGACAACGTGCGCGCCCGCCTGCTCAGCGCGGATGCGCCCAAGGCGGCGCTGCCGGTCGTCACCTTCAACGACGCGACCACGTTTCACATGAACGGCCAGACCGTGCGGGTGTTTCACACGGCGAACGCCCACACCGACGGCGATGCGATGATCCACTTCGAAGAGGCCGATGTCATCCACATGGGCGACACCTTCTTCAACGGCTTCTATCCGTTCATCGACGCCAAGTCGGGCGGCTCGGTCGACGGTGTATTCGCGGCGATAGATACCGTTCTCGCGCTCGCCGACGACGACACGGTCATCGTTCCGGGGCACGGTCCGGTGGGCGATCGCGCCGACCTGCTCGCCTATCGCGAGATGCTGACCAAGGCGCGCGACGGCATCCGCCCCCTGATCGCCGACGGCAGGTCCGTCGAGGACATCGTCGCGGCGAAACCGCTGGCGGCACTGGATGATCAGTGGGGCGGCGGATTCCTGAATCCCGAGCGTTTCCTGCGGGTAATGCACGCGGCCCTGACGAAGTAATCGGCGCGTGCGCAAGGACGCGGATCGAGAGCATGTGCCGCTGCCGCCGTTGGTCTATCTGGCCGGCATAGTGGTGGGGTTTGGGATCGATTGGTTGATCCCGCTACGCGGGCTTTCGCAGGAGATCCAGCTGTTGGTCGGGTTGCCGATCATCGTGCTCGCGATCGTGCTGGTTCTGATGTCCGCCTGGGAATTGTGGCGCGCGGGCACAAGTCCGCTGCATGAGCGCCCGACGACCAAAGTCATTTCCCATGGCCTGTACGGGATGTCCCGCAACCCGATCTATGTGGCGATGACGCTGGGCTGTATCGGCGTGGCGATCACCGCCGACCGGGTCTGGGTGCTGGCCGCAACGGCGATCGCGGTGCTGGTCATCGACCGGCTGGTGATCGCGCGCGAGGAGGCGTTCCTCACCGCGAAGTTCGGCGACGATTATCTGGCCTACAAGGCGCGGGTCCGCCGCTGGGTTTAGTTGTCGTCCCTCGATGGCGGCGTGTCGCGTGGAATGCCCGCCATATGCTCAAGCACGGCGAGGATCGATGCCGCGTCCTGTTTCTCTCGACCCTGGGATGCCGCGGCGATGTAGTAGGGCATGGTCGCGTCGAACATGGGCGTCGGGCAGTCCAGCGCAGCGGCGAAGTCGCGAATGACATCCTTGTCCTTGAGCTGGATCGCCAGTTCGGCGGTCGGGTCGTTATAGTCGCCGGTGATCCACTTCTCGGCCCGGACTTCGAAGATCGTCGAGTAGGCGGCGGACTGCATCACCGCTTCCGTCATCAGCTCCAGGTCCACACCTGCCTTGCGTGCCAGCAGGAATGCCTCCGCACAGGCCATGTTGTGGATCGAGATGATCAGATTGAGGATGTATTTGAACTTCGCCGACTCCCCGAACGCACCGACATGGATGACGCTGCGGCAGAAGCTCTCCAGCGCCGGCCGGACCCGGGCAAAGGCATCGTCGCTGCCGCTGACCAGCATCGCCAGGTCGCCGGACAGGGCCTGGGGACGTGCGCCGCTGACCGGGCAGTCGAGGAGATCGATCCCGGCTCGGGCCAGCTCCTCATGGGCGCCCATCTTCTCCTCGATCGGGAAGGTGCACAGGTCGACGACCACCAGGCCGCGGCGGCCGCTGGCGGAGATGGCGGCCAGGGTGGTGCGCCAGGCGGTCAGTGTGGCGACGGCCAGAACGACCATGTCGGTGCGCGCCGCGACGTCTGCCGCGTCCGCACCCGCTTCCGCACCCACGGCGGTGATCCGGGCCGGGTCGAGATCGTAGCCGATCAAATGGTGTCCGGCGGTGGCGAGATTTCCGGCAACCCCGCCACCGATATTCCCCAGTCCGATAACGCCGGCTGTCAGTGCCATTACTTTTTCTTGCGCTTGGCGGGCGCGCGCTTCTTGCGCGGGATGCCGGCCATCTGTTCGTAGACGCGGGTCACCACACCCGGATCTTCTTGCCCCAGGCCCTGGGCGAGCGCCGCGTAGGTCGTGAACATGCTGGCCTGGAAGACCGGGACCGGTGCATTGAAGTCCTTCGCATACTGCTCGATCAGGTTGTTGTCCTTGATCATCACCGTCAGGTCGGCGGTCTTGGTGTTCGGATTGTTGTAATCGTCGGCCAGCATCAGCGGGCCGCGATACTCGATCACCCGGGAATTGCCGGCCGAGCGCGTCAGCACATCAGCAAACACATCGAGATCGATCCCCGACAGGCGGGCGAGGGTGATCGCCTCGGCGAAGGCGGCGCCATGGACGCTGATCAGCATGTTGATCAGCAGCTTCAGCTTCATGCCGTTGCCGAACGGGCCGACATGATACTGGATCATCGTGAAGGCCTCGAACATGCTGCGGACCTTGTTGAAGTCCGATTTCGTGCCACTGGCCATGATGGTGATCTGACCCGTCGCGGCCTGTTGGCCCGCGCCGCTGACCGGGCAATCCATCATGCTGGCACCCTTCTTGGCGAGGGCAGACTGCACGCGGGTCTTGTCGGCGATGTCGAGGGTCGAGGTCTCGATCAGGATCATGCCCTTGCGCGCGCCGGCGAGGATGCCGTCCTTGCCCGAGACGACCGCGTCGAGGATCGCCGGCGAGGTGAGCGAGGTGATGACCACGTCGGCGTTGCGGGCCACATCGGCGGCACTCTTGCCCGCCTTGCCGCCGGCCTTCACCAGCGCGTTCACCTTGGATTTGACAGGATCGTATCCGGTCACCTGAAAACCGGCCTTCACCAGATTGGCGGCAAATGCGCCACCCATGATTCCGAGACCGCATACGCCAACGCGCAAAGCCATGATCTTCTCCCTCTTGATTGATTATTGTTTTGCGGCACGGCAGGTACCGCGGGTTGTGCCGAGTATAGCCGCTGGCCGGGAAGCCGCCTACACTTCCACGTCCTGGGGAGGAGACATGCGATGCCAGAATCCGAAACGTCGAAGGGCGAGCCGATCTTGTTACGCGAGGATGCGGACGGGATTACCACGCTGACCTTGAATCGGCCCGGTTCCGGCAACAGTCTGTCTCATGCGCTGGTCGATGAAATATCCGCGACGCTGCGCCAGATCGCAGACGACCCGAATGCGCGCGTCGTGGTGCTGGCTGCGAGCGGCAAGCATTTCTGTACGGGGCACGATCTCAAGGAATCCATCGCGACCCGGACCGGAGATGAGAAACGCGCCTCGAACGCGGCGTGCAACGCGATGATGCAGGCGATCGTCGCGCTGCCGCAGCCGGTGATCGCCAAGGTGCATGGCACGGCCACCGCGTCCGGCTGTGAGCTGATGGCGAGCTGTGACATGGCGGTCGCGGCGCAGTCGGCCCGGTTCGCAACACCGGGCGTTAATATCGGATTCTGGTGTTACACGCCGCAGGTGGCGCTGAGCCGTGCGGTCTCGCGCAAACACGCCCTCGAGATGCTACTGACCGGCGAGTTGTATCCCTCTGACGAGGCATTGCGAATGGGCCTCGTCAACCGGGTCGTGCCCGATGAAGAGCTCGACGCGGCTGTTGGCGCGTTGGCGGCGAAGATCGCCTCCAAATCCTCGGCCGCCGTGTCGCGCGGCAAGCGTTCCTTTCATGCGCAATACGATCTCGATCGGGCAGACGCTTACGCATATGTGGAAGGCGTCATTCCCGAGGCCTTCGAGACCGAAGATACGAAGGAAGGAATCGCCGCTTTCCTGGAAAAGCGGCCGCCGCAATGGAAGGGACGGTAGGTCTCTGCCGACGATCACGCGAGTGTGATCCAGACGGGGCTCCATGCCGGATTCTTATACATGACCTGCCTGGCGTACATGATAGGCTCGAACCAACGACAAAAAACGCATGAAGACGGGGCAGGATGAGCGCAGAGACTGCAACAACGGCAGCGGACGGTCAGTCGTCCCGCATTGAGATCAATGGCGTCGGCAAACGTTATGGCGATCTCCAGGTCTTCAAGGATATCAATCTCGAGTTTCGCGAACGCGAGATCGTCACGATCGTCGGCCCGTCGGGTTGCGGCAAGACGACCCTGTTGCGATGCATCGACGGCCTGCTGCCCGTCAATGAGGGCGAAATTCGCATCGAGGGTGATTTGATCACCCAGCCGCGCGAGGGCGTGTCGATGGTCTTCCAGCATTTCGGCCTGTTTCCGTGGAAAACGGTCCGTCACAATGTCGGCTACGGCCTGAAGCTGGCCGGTGCGCCGCGGGCGGAGATCGCGGAAAAAGTTCCCTATTATATTGATCTCGTCGGGCTCAAGGGTTTCGAGGACGCCTATCCCTACCAGTTGTCCGGCGGGATGCAGCAGCGCTGCGGGCTGGCGCGCGCGCTGACGATGGAGCCGAGCGTGCTGCTGATGGACGAGCCGTTTGCCGCTGTCGACGCTCAAACCAGGGAAATACTCCAGTTCGAGCTGCTGAAGATCTGGGGCATGCGGCCGATGACGATGATCTTCGTCACCCATTCAATCGAGGAAGCCGTGTTGATGGGGGACCGCGTGGTCGTCCTGAAGGGGCGGCCCAGCAGCGTCTTCGAGGTCATCGATGTGGATCTGCCCGCGCCGCGGGACCGCTCGACGCTGGCGCATCCGCGTTTTGCAGAATATCGCGAACATGTCTGGAGCACCCTCATGGATGAGGTGCGGGCCGCCGAATTTGAATTGAACTGAGAAGCCGAAAAGAGCTTTCGCAATCATTAACGACTTTTGCAGAGGGAGAATACGGATGTCACTACTTTCACCAACCAAACTGACCAAGCCGCTTGCGGCGACCGCGATTGCGGTCGGCATGCTGGCCTCGGCGGCGATAACGTCGGGCGAGGCCGTGGCCCAGGAAAAGCAGAAACTGGTCCTCGCGCTGCCGGGCGTGCCGCCGATCTTCGGCGCGGTCTACACCTATGTCGCCCAGGATATGGGCCTCTATGACAAATACGGGGTCGATGTCGAGTTGCGGCCGATGAACTCCGGTGTGGGTGCGGCCCGCGCGGTCGTCTCGGGCAATGTGGACGTGGCCATGGCGCCGACCCCGCCGGTGACGGTTATGGTGTCGAACGCCGGTGTTCCGCTGAAGGTGATCAGCGGCATGGAGATCAACGACTGGATGCTCGGTTCCATGGACCCGGCGATCAACAGCTGCGAGGCCGTCAAAGGCCAGGCCGTCGGCGTCGACAGCCCGCGCGGCGCGCGCTGGATCCAGCTCGCCAATATGGTTCGCCCGTGCAAGCTGATCCCGGACAAGGACGTGCAGACGGTCAACCTCAGCACCAATGTCGGTGCCGCCATGGTGTCCGGTCAGCTCAAGCTGGGCGTGCTCCACAGCGATGACATTCCGGTCATCGAGCGGGAAAGCGGCAAGAAGGTCCACATCGTGGCCCGCGTCGAGGAGACCTCGCCGGGCAGCCACTATGCGGTGATCGTCTCGAACGACAAGGTGATTGCCGAACGCCGCGATGCGCTGGTCCGTCTGGCCGCCGCACATATCGAGGCGATGAACATGCTCTACGACAAGAGCAAGTGGGACGAGATTGCCAAAATCGCCGCGCCGACGGGCCGCAGCCCCGAGGATTCGATCAAGGCGCTCGAAATCTTCACCGGCATCAACTACTGGCCGCGGAACACGGCCGGGCTTGATCAGAAGCGCATCGAGAAGGCCATCGCCATCCAGACCGGCGTTGGCAAGCGCACCAAGGGCAAGAGCGGGATCAACCCGGCCAAGACCCCCGTGGCGTATGGCGACCTGACCGACAATTCGATTGTGCAGGACGCCCTCGCGCTGATCGCCAAGACCAACTGATGAAACGGATGGGGCGGCCTGCGTTGGCTGCCCCGATCCTTTTACGGATCGATTGATGGATCGCGTTCTGACATTCGTGAATTCCGACCGGGCCTATGTCCGGTGGGGAACGATCTTTCTTGCGCTGCTGATCGGCGGCGTGATCTGGGAGATCGTCGGCATGCAGTTCAACCAGGCGATCATGGCGCCGTTGATCGGCGACGGCGCGGATCACCCGGGCACTTTGCCCCGCCTCGGCCGCTACTTGTTTGACGATGAGGAGTATCTCCTGTCGCTGGTCCAGTCGATCCAGCTGTTCGCGACCGGGTTCGGGCTGGCACTGGCCGCCGCGTTGCCATTTGGCATCGTCCTGGCGCGGCTGGTGATGCTCCGCGTGGCGCTCGAATCCTACATCCTGATGCTTTACGTCACGCCGATGATCGCGCTGATCCCGTTCATCCTGTCGATCCTCGGCTTCGACTTCTGGCCCAAGGTGCTGGTGGTCTATCTGTTTGCGTTTTTCCCGATCCTCTACAACACGCTCGAGGGCGCGCGCAGCGTCAAACCCGAGCTGCTCGAGGTCGCCAAGTCCTTCCGCTCCAGCGAGCTGGCGATCTGGACCGATATTCTTATCCCCTACACACTGCCTTACGCGTTGACCGGCATTCGCCAGGCGGCGGGGCGTGCGCTGGTGGGCATGGTCGCGGCTGAATTCTTTCTCTCGACCAGCGGGTTGGGGGAAGAGCTCATAACCGCGTCGCGCAATTTCGATATGGCCGGGGTGCTGGCGACGATTCTCGTGATCACCGGGTTGGGGATCACCTTCATGCGCATCGCCGGCATTTTCGAACAGAAATTCTCGGCCTGGCGGGGGCTCGATCGATGACGGCGAGCGCGTTGAACCAGCCCGCTCAGGTGAAACCCGTCGGTTCGGTCTTCGCGAACCTGTTCTGGGGGTCCAAATTCCGCGCGAAAGCGACCGCGGGAATCTTGATACTCTTCATCTGGCAGGTCGGGGTGAGCCTTTTCGCACCGGACTTCGTTGCGACACCGATCGGGGTGGCCATCGCCTTTCCCGGGGTGATCACCAGCAACGTGTTTCTCACCGCCTCAAAGGGCACGCTGTTTGCGGTGTTTCAGGGGCTCGCGATTGCGCTCGTGTTCGGCACCGTCGTCGGGGTCGCGATGGGGCGGATGAAGGTCCTCGACCGGTCCCTGAATTTCTATGTCGGCGGTTTCTACACCATGCCCATGATCGCGCTGCTGCCCTTGCTGACGATCTGGTTCGGCTATGGCGGCGATGCGCGGCTCGCGACCGTGGTCTTCGCGGCGTTTTTCTCGATCGTCATCAATGTGCGCGACGGTGCGCGCTCGGTGCCGCCCGAGTATCTCGAAGTGTGCAAGGCGTACCGCGCACCGGCGCGCTATGTCTGGTTCGATATCACCGTCTTCTCATCCTTGCCGTACCTGATTGCCGGTTTCCGGCTGGCCGCCGGCCGCGCACTCGTCGCGGCGGTGATCGCGGAGTTCTTCGTGTCGCTGCAGGACGGGGTGGGCATGTTCGTCCTGTTCAATGCCCGCAACTTCAATCATGACGTCGCCGTCGTCGGCGTGGTTGCGCTCGTGGCCTTCGGCCTGATGTTCGAGATCACCATGAACTGGGCCACGCGCCGCTTCTTCCCCTGGTATCGCCGCGAAACCAAGGCGGATTGACCGCAAAATCGTCGATCCGGAGCAGACAAGGCCCCGGTCAGCCCGTAATATTGGGCCTGAATGCGCCCGCAAGTGACGAAAGGGCGCCGATCAGGGGGATTTACATGATCAACGCTGGAATTGTCGGCCTCGGCTGGTGGGGCAAGGTTCTGGTCGGCTCGGTTCAGGGCAAGTCCGACAACATTCGCTTTTCGCGCGGGGCGACGCGCACGCGCGCGAACGCAGAGGACTATGCCGGCGAGCAGGGCATCGACCTTGTCGACACCTATGACGAGCTTCTCGCCATCGACGAGCTTGACGCCGTGGTGCTCGCCACGCCGCACTCGAAACACCGCGAGCAGATCGAAGCCGCGGCGGCGGCCGGCAAGCATGTTTTCGTCGAGAAGCCGATCACGCTGACCAAGGCCGATGCCGCGGCGGCGATCGCCGCGTGCCGGGACGCCGGTGTGGTCTGTGCGGTCGGGTTCAATCGCCGGTTCCACCCCGCGGTCGCCGAGGCGAAGAAACTCGTCGACGACGGCACGCTCGATCCCCTGATGCATGTCGAGGGCACGATGTGCGCCCCCAACGGCATGTTCCTGGCGCCCGATGCGTGGCGCGCCGACAAGAACGAGACGCCGGTTGGAGGGCTCACGCCCATGGGGGTCCATGTCATCGACGCCTACATCAACCTGTTCGGCGAGATCGACGAGGTTTATTGCCAGTCGTTCCGCCGCGCGGTGCCGAACGACACCGATGACACATCGTCGATCCTGTTCAGGTTCCGGAACGGCATGTCCGGCTACATGGGCAACATGCTGGCCACGGCACCGAGTTTCCGGATTCAGGCCTATGGGCTGGGCGGATCGTTCGAAATTCGCAAGCCAGACCTGTCCTCGTTCGAGTTCGTGCCCAACGGGGACGGGCCGATCACCGGCGCCACAGGTGAAAACAAGACCGTGACGAAGGATTTTTCCGGCTTCGACATGGCGAACGCCGAACTGGAGGCCTTCGCGGTGGCCTGTTCGGGCGGTGACGCCTATCCCGTGCCCGACGCGGATGTGATTCACGGCATTGCGGTCCTTGAGGCCATCGTCAAATCAGCCGAGAGCGGAAGTCCGCAAAAAGTCGGCTGAACCCCGAACGGAGGAGAATTCGAATGCTCGCAGCAGGAATAGTCGGCGTGGGTTGGTGGGGCCAGAATCTGGTCAACGCTTCGGGTGCCGCGGAAAACATCGAGATTATCGCCGGGGCGGTCCGCAACCCGGCCAAGGTGACCGAGTTTGCGGACGAGAAGGGCATGACCCTTCACACCAGCCTCGAAGCCATGCTGGCCGAGGCCGATCTGGATGCGGTTGTGCTGGCGACGCCTCATTCGCTGCATGTGGACCAGATGCTGATGGCGATTGAGGCCGGCAAGCATGTTCTCAGCGAAAAACCCTTCACCATGTCGAAGGCGGACGCCGAGAAGGTTCTCGACGCGGCCGATGCGGCGGGTGTGACGGCAGTGGTGGGGCACAACCGGCGTTTCGTGCCGTCGATGGCCGAACTTCGCAAGAAGATCGCCGATGGTGCGTTCGGCACCCTGTTGCATGTCGAGATGACCGAGACCGGGCCCGCGGCGATCGTGATGCCCCAGGACAGCTGGCGGTTCCAGCGCTCCGAATGGCCGGCGGGTGGCATGACCCCGATGGGCGTGCATCTGATCGACAATATGGTCGACCTGTTCGGCACCGTCGAAAGCGTCACCGCCCAGGCTGTGCGCCGGGCAGCCGAGGCGGACATCGACGACACGACGTCGGTGCTGTTGAAATTCTCCAGCGGCATGACCGGATATCTCGCGGTCATGGTCACCGCGCGGCCGGATTTCCATGCGGCGATTTACGGTCGGGATGCCACCGCGCGCATGATCGGGCGGATGTATGACAGCTTCGAGTTTGCGCCGCGTGAAGGCGGGGAGCCGGAACAGTTCAACTATGATTTCGGTCGCGACAGCGATGCGCTGACTGCGGAACTGGATGCCTTCGGTGCGGCGGCCATGGGCCAGGAAGACTATCCGGTATCGCGCGACGAGATCATCCATGTGGTGTCCGTCTTGGAGACCATCATCAAGTCCGCGCAAAGCGGCGTCGAAGAGAAGGTCGGCTGAGCGCGCAAGCACGGGCTACGATCCGAAGACAGGGGAGTTGAGTATATGAAAGCCGTAGTGATGAATGGGTTCGGGGGCCCCGATGTCCTCAGCTATCAGGATGTCGACACACCCGAGATCGGCCCCGACGACGTGCTGGTCGAGGTGCATGCGGTATCGATTAACCGCACCTTCGATCTCTTCATGCGTGAAGACACCTACGCCTACACGCCGGAACTGCCGCATATCCTCGGGGTTGACCCGTCGGGTGTGATCACCGCGGTGGGCGAGAATGTGACCGACCGCAAGGTCGGCGACCGGGTGTTCTGCAGCATCTTCATCCCGACCACCCGTCCGGATCCCTACATGTCGCTCCCCGGTCTCGGGCCGGTCGACTTTCTCGGTGTCACAGTGTGGGGTGGATACGCACAATATGTGCGTACCGTTGCCTCGCGCACCGTGCCTGTTCCCGACAATCTCACCTTCCATGAGGCGACGGTGATCGGCCGCCATCTGGCGACGGCCGTCAATCAGGTCGACAATGTTCTGAAGGCCAAGGAAGGCGACACCGTGCTTGTGATGGGCGCGACGGGCGGCCTCGGCGCGGCCTGCGTGCAGGTCGCCAAATGGGCGGGTGCGACGGTCATCGCCGCGGCGGGCGCGGACGACCGGGTTGCGGCCACCCTCGAACTGGGCGCCGATCACGCCATCAATTATCGGACCCATGATCTGACCGAGGAAATTCTCAAACTCACGGAAGGACAGGGCGTCACGGGCGTCTGCGACAGCGTCGCCGACCCCGAGACCTTCAACCAGGTGATCCATTCAATGGCCCGCGGGGCGACCCTGGTCACCGCCGGCAATGCGTCGGGCGCACCCGACGTCCCGTTGAGCGTGCGGCGTTTGTATCTTTATTTCCTGAACATCGTCGGTGAACCGCGGGAAGCCCCCGGGGGGCTTGAGGCGGCGTTCGTGCGCGCCGGGCAGGGCGGCGTGAAGGCGCTCATCGATCAGGTGCTCCCCCTGAGCCAGGCGGCCGACGGGCATCGGCGCGTCGAGAGCCGCGAAGGCACCGGCAAGGTGGTCCTCGACCCCACCCTCGACTGAGGAGGTCGCAATGGCGTTCGGAAACATCGACTGGATTGCGCTGTTAGGCGCCGTGGTGGCGAGCTATGTCTTCAGTGCTGCCTATTACATTTCGCTGGCCAAGCCATGGCAGGCAGCGGTTGGCAAGACCGAAGCGGAGCTCAAGGCCGGGACCAGTCCCGTGGCCTACGTCATCGCGATCATCGGGCATGTCCTGATCGCCTACATGCTCTCGGTTCTGATGGTGTCGCTCGAACTGGGTTCCGTCGCGGGTGGCGTGTCGATCGCGGTGCCGATGTGGCTCGCCTTCGTGATGTCGACGATGATCATCAATCACCGGTTTCAGCAGTCGAACTGGTCTCACACCGTCATCGATGGGGGCCATTGGCTGGGCGTCTTCGCGATCCAGGCCGTCGTGATCGGGATGATCGCCTAGGCGTTGAATTCGCGACGGATGTCCGGCCCGTTCGCATCGAGCGCCGGCACCGCGCCCAGTACCGGGTCCGTGTCATCGATCCGCGCCGGGGGGGCGATCATCACGACCGTGCCCGCGGGGGTCTCCACCTCGACCTTTTGCAATTGCGGGTGTGCGGCGAAGTCCGCGACGTTGTTGACCGCGCCATAGGCGATTTTCGCATCCTGTAATCGGGCCACGATCTCGTCGCGGTTGAGCGTGCCGAGCACCGCGTCGATCTCGCGATCGAGGGCCGGGCGATTGGAGACCCGGGCCACATTCTCGTGAAAGTCCGGATGGTCGGCCAGGTCGGGCTGCAACAGAACCTCCTCACATAGCCGCCGCCATTCGCGCTGGTTCTGGATGGCGATCACCACTTCCTTGCCGTCACCGGTGGCGTAGGCGCCATAGGGCGCGATCGAAGGGTGATGCAGGCCGGCCCGTTCGGGCGCCTTGCCGCCATATACCTGCTGCAGGTAGGGCACGTTCATCCAGTCGGCCATGCCGGCGAACAACGACGCGTTGATCGCGCGTCCTTCACCGGTGCGCTCGCGGTGATACAGGGCCTCGAGGATGGCGGCATGAGACGCCATCCCGCAGGCGATGTCGCACACCGACACGCCGACCCGGCCGGGGCCGTCGGGCGTGCCCGTGACTTCGCACAATCCGCTCTCGGCCTGCACCAAAAGGTCGTAGGCGCGCATGTCGCGATAGGGGCCGCTGTCGCCATAGCCCGAGATGTCGCAGGTGATCAGGCGGGGGTGTTTCGCTCTCAATTCTGCCGAGCCAAATCCGGCGCGCGCGGCCGCGCCTGGTGCGAGGTTCTGGATGAACACATCGGCCTTGGCGATCAGACGTTGCAGCAGCGCCTGATCATCAGGGGCCTTGAAGTCCAGCGCGATGGATTCCTTGCCCCGGTTGAGCCAGACGAAATACGCACTCTGGTTTCGTGCAGCCCGATCGTAGCTCCGTGCGAAGTCGCCGTCGGGGCGCTCGATCTTGATGACGCGCGCACCGGCATCGGCCAGCCGTGATGCGGCATAAGGCGCCGCGACCGCCTGCTCGATGCTCACGACCAGTACTCGGTTCAAGGCTTTGTTCAAGGTGATCTCCCGCATTCTGTCGATCGCGTTCCGTTCGGCGCGTTGGCTAGGCCAGGATTGGCGGTGATGTTATGATAACGCCGATCAAATGGCCCTTGGGAACGCGATGATGACGGAACAAGCTCTTGTGCAAGACGACGCCATTTCGGAAGTGATTGGCGCGCTGGAAGCGCTGCTCGGTGATCGGGTGACGACGTCGATGGCGGTGCGCGAGCATCACGGCCGCGGCGAGGATTACTTCAAGCCGGTGCCGTCCGACGCCGTGTGTTTTCCGCACACGACCGAGGAAGTGGCCGAGATCGTCAAGCTTTGCGCCGCCCACAAGGTACCGGTGATCCCGTTTGGTACCGGCACGTCGCTGGAAGGCCATGTCACAGCACCCCATGGCGGCATCACCATCGACCTGATGCAGATGAACAATGTCCTCGAGGTCCATCCCGAGGATATGGATTGCCGGGTCCAGGCTGGGGTGACCCGTAAGCAGGTGAACGAGTATCTGCGCGACACGGGTATGTTCTTCCCGATCGATCCCGGGGCCGATGCCTCCATCGGCGGCATGGCCGCGACCCGCGCCAGCGGCACCAATGCGGTGCGCTACGGGACGATGAAGGAGAATGTGCTGGGGCTCACCGTGGTGACCGCCGACGGCCGCATCATCAGGACGGGCGGCCGCGCCAAGAAGTCGGCGGCGGGCTACGATCTGACGCGCATCTTCGTGGGCTCGGAGGGCACGCTGGGCGTGATCACCGAAATTCATCTCAAGCTCTACGGCATTCCCGAGAAGATCGCCTCGGCGGTCTGCCAGTACCCGTCCCTCGAAGAGGCGGTCAACAGCGTCATCCTGACGATCCAGGCCGGCGTGCCGATCGCCCGGATTGAGCTTCTCGACTCCCTGATGATGCAGTGCTCGATCGACTATTCCGACCTCAAGGGCTACGAGGCCAAGCCGACCCTGTTCTACGAGTTCCACGGCACCGACGCAGGCGTCGAGGAACAGGCGCAGCTGGTCCGCGAGATCGCCGATGATTTCGGCGGTTCTGCCTTTCAGTGGACGGTGGATACCGAGGAGCGCAACCGGCTGTGGCAGGCGCGCCACGACGCCTACTACGCCGGAATCGCGCTGGAGCCGACCAAGCTGGGCATGTCGACCGATGTCTGCGTGCCGATCTCGCGGCTGGCGGAATGCATTCTTGCCACGGAGCAGGACACCAAGGGGTCCGGGTTCCAATGCCCGATCGTCGGCCATGTGGGCGACGGCAATTTCCACGTCCTGTTCATGCTCGACCCCGACGACGAGGACGAAGTCGCCCGGGTCAAGGATTGCAACCGGCGCATCGTCGAGCGGGCCATCGCCATGGGTGGGACCTGCACCGGCGAGCATGGCATCGGCGTCGGCAAGATGGACTATTTGCCGCTCGAACACGGCGATGATGCCGTTGAGCTGATGCGCACCCTGAAGCGGGCCTATGACCCGCAGAACATCATGAACCCGGGCAAAATGGTCCGGGTCTAGCGCGCAGGAGACCGCAATGTCATCGAATGTGGTGCAGCTACGGGATGTCCCGTCGGTTCGCGATCAGGTCAGCCCCGAGGAGTGGCAGGCCCGCGTCGACCTCGCCGCCGCCTACCGGCTGACCGATCTCTATAACTGGGCCGACAGCATCTACAACCACATCTCGATCCGGGTGCCCGGCGAGCCGGACTTCTTTCTGATCAAGGCCCACGAGCTGCTTTATGACGAGGTGACGGCGTCGAACCTCGTGAAGGTGGACTCGCGTCGCGACGATGTCGATGAAGCCTGGCACGTGAACAAACCGGGTTTCACCCTGCATGGCGGCCTGATGGTGGCGCGGCCGGACATCAACGTCGCCTTCCACACCCATATCCCAGAATGCATCGCCGTGGCGAACCAGCCGAACGGGGTGCTGCCGCTGTCCCAGTCGGGCATGCAGTTCTGGAACAACACCGCCTATTACGACTATCAGGGCATCACCGAAAATCTTGATGAGCGCACGGCGATCGCCGAGGCCTTTGGCGACAAACACACGCTGATGATGCGCAACCACGGCCCGGTCACGGTGGGCAAGTCCATGCGCGACGCCTTCATGCTCATGCGCGAGCTTGAGGTGGCCTGCAAGCTGCAGCTCCGCCAGCAGGCGGCGGGAGATGAATTCGCCATGCCCTCGAAAGAGGTGCTTGATCACTATGCGGAGCAGCGCAAGACCCACAATGCAGGCCGGGGCACGGCCGACTGGCCGGCCTTCCTGCGCCGCCTCGACCGGATCGACCCGTCCTACGCCCGGTAAGTTCGACAAGTCGGCACCCCCGCAATGTTCCGGCTGATCCGGCTTGTCCTCCTGGCCGCCATTGCCATTGCGGTGGCATCCTGGATCAGTGAATCCCGCGGGGACAGGCCCGCGCCGCTAATGAGTGCCGTTACGTTTCAGTCCGCAGGAGAAAATCCATGATCATCGACCATCGCACTTACTACACCCAGGCCGCACGCACCGGCGACTTTCTCGCCCTGTGGCAGCGCATGGCGCTGCCCTATCAGATGAAATATCTGGAGAATTTCGTGGGCATGTTCACCTGCGATGTGGGTGATCTCAGCCAGGTCCTGCATATGTGGCAGTACGAGGATCAGGGCGACCGCGAACGCCGCCGCGACGCCATGTATCAGGATCCGGGCTGGCTTGAATATGTCGAGGAGCTCAAGAACTCCGGCCTGATGGTGCGGATGGAAAACAAGATCCTGCGCCCGGTGTCCTTCTCGCCGATGCAGTAGGGGGCGTCTCGTGGCCGACCTTTTTCCCGGTTTCGAGAGTGTCACCATCCCCGGGGACGGGGCGGACATCTTCTGCCGGGTCGGCGGCGCGGGGCCGCCGCTGCTGATGCTCCATGGTTATCCGCAATGCCACGCGATCTGGCACCGGGTCGCACCGGCGCTCGCCGCCTCGTTCCGTTGCGTGGTCGCCGACCTGCGCGGCTACGGGCAGAGCGCCATCGCCGATACGGTGGCCGGCCACGAGACCTATTCCAAGCGGGTCATGGCCAACGACTTCGTCGCGGTGATGCGCGCGCTCGGTCACGAGACCTTCGCCGTCCTCGGCCATGACCGGGGCGCACGGGTGAGCTACCGGATGGCGCTCGATCACCCCGAACGGGTGACCCGCCTGGGCATCGTCGACGTGGTCAGCACCCACGATATGTGGGCCAGTTTCGACGCCGACATGGCGCTCAAGGCCTATCACTGGCCGATGCTGGCCCAGCCCGAACCGGTGCCCGAGACCCTGATCTCGGCCGATCCGATCTGGTATCTGGAACACACGCTGGCGTCCTGGACGAAGGGGAAGTCCCTCGATGCGTTCCATCCCGATGCGCTGGCCCTCTACCGCGAGGCGTACAGCCAACCGGCACGTGTCCACGCCATGTGTGAGGATTACCGGGCCGGGGCCACATTCGACCGGGCGCTCGACGCGGCGGACCGGGCCGCCGGCCGCAAGCTTGCGATGCCCATGTATTTCCTGTGGGGCGCCCAGGGGTTTCCCGCCCAGACCGGCGATCCCCTCGGCTTTTGGCGTAGCTGGTCGGACGACGTGGCCGGCGTCGAGCTCGATTCCGGCCATTTCGGCCCGGAGGAGAATCCCGACGCGATCGTCGCGGCAGTCACGCCGTTCTTTCTGAACGACTAGGTGTGCCAATCCAACCCGTCATACGCGGGCATGACGCTGAAACTGACATGCTCGCCTACTTCGCCGGGACGGTCTTGCCCCGGGTCATCAGGTAGACGCCACCCACGACGAGCACCAACCCGAACAGGTGGAAGGTCTCGAAGGCCTCGCCGAGCAGCAGGACGGCAAGGGCGGCGGTGAACAGCACGCGCATATAGTTGGAAATGCTCGCCTTGTTCGGGCCGAGGCTGCGGATCGCGGCGTTGGTCAGGCCCACCGCGACCGCAGTGACGGCGATCCCGACCCAGAGCAGGGCGGCGATGGATTCGCCCGTGAAGGGAACGGGCCGGATGAAGGCCGTCTCGGCGATATACAGCGGCGTGGCGACCACCAGCCCGAACAGCTGGATGACGACCAGCAGCTGCGGAATGGTGATCTCGCGCGGGACCTTGCGGACCAGCACATTGTGCAACGCGACGGCGGCGGTCGAGAAGATCATCAGAAGATCGCCGACATTGAATTGCAGCGCAAGGATCGTTGACGGGTCGCCCCGCGCGATGATCGCCAGCACGCCCGTCGCCGCGATGATGATGCCGATGCCCTGTTTCCAGCTGATCAGGTCGCGAAACAGCAGCGCGGACAAAAGCACCGTGATCGCCGGTTGGGCGGCCGACACGACACCGCCGTTCAGCGCGGTCGTGAAGGTGTAGGCGGCATAAATACCGCCATTACCGAGCGGCACGAACAGCAGCCCCATCAGGGCGAACAGCTTCCAGTGTTCGAGAATCAGTCCCCGCTTCGCCAGCAGCCCGGGTGCCGCGAACGGCATCAAGACGAGCGCGCCGATCACCATGCGCCAGAACACGAAGCCCATCGGCGGGATCACGCCGCCCAGATGGCGCGCGATAATGTGATTCGAGGCGAAGATCAGCGACGCCCCGGCGATAATCAGGTACGGCCACGCGTCGGAAAGGCGGCTTTCACCGGGGGTCTGCGACGGGGCCGTCATGGCGCGTCGATATCGTGGTTGTCACTCATGCGCGCCAGCATACCCCCTGTTTTGGCGTTCGTATCCGTTGTCGCGCGCCCGACACTCGGACACAATCGGGCGGCCTTCCGCTTCCAATCTGACCCGTCCCGGAGTTCGACATGATCCACACGCGCGTTTGCGACATCTTTGGTATCGAACACCCCGTCATGCTCGGCGGCATGGCCTCGATCACGGCACCCGAACTGGCCGCCGCCGTGTCGAACGCCGGCGGGCTCGGCGGGGTCGGGGGCAGCTACCTCGATGGCGCGAAGATGAAAGATGTCGCCGCCGGCATGCGCGCGCACACCGACAAGCCCTTCGCCATCAACTTTCTGCTGTTCGTGAATAACCAGGCCTCGTTTGCCGCGGCACTCGAGGCCGCACCGCCGGTGATGGCCTTCGCCTGGCCGGCGGACGGGCAGGATCTGGCGCCCTGGTTTGATCGCGCCCACGCGGCGGGCTGCAAGGTGATGTTCATGGCCGACAGCGTGGCGGGCGCGCGCCGGGGAGCCGACGCCGGGGCCGATCTCATCGTCGCCCAGGGCACCGAGGGCGGCGGACATGTGGCATGGATGGCGGCCTCCGTGCTGGTCCCGATGATTGTCGATGCGGTGGCACCCATCCCGGTGCTCGCGGCGGGCGGGATCGCCGACGGGCGCGGGCTCGCCGCGTCCCTGGCGCTGGGGGCCGAGGGCGTGCTGCTCGGCACGCGGTTCCTCGCGACTGTGGAATCACCGCTGCATGCGAATTTCAAACAGGCGATCCTCGACAGCGACGGCCATGACACGGTGCTCACCGAGATCCCGGACGTCGCCGGCGGACGGGTCTGGCCGGGCGCCATGGCACGGGCGCTGCGCAACAGCTTCATCGACCGCTGGTCGGGCCGCGAATGGGCGCTGCGCCAAAATCAGAGGAGCGCGGCTGTGGCGCTGAAGGCAGCGCAGCAGGCCGGCGACGTGGACGAAGGTTCGTTGTTGATCGGTCAGGATGCAGGCTTGATCGATGATCTGCCTACCGCTGGCGACCTGATTGCACGCATGGTCGCGGAGGCGGAGGAGATCATGTCCGCGCGTTTGCCTGAGCTGGTGGGTTGAACGCTAGTCCGCCGGATCGAGCCGCTTGCGCAGCAGATCAAGCAGCGTGATCACCGCGTAGGAACGCATGCGGCTCAGCACGCCGGGCAGGGCCACGGTCTTCGCGTGATCGCCGTCGGGCAGCGCCACGCCCGCAAACACGGTACCGGGCGGGTGGGCCTCGGGGTCGTTCGGCCCGATGACCGCGATGCCGATGTCCGCACCGATCTTCTCGCGCGCGTGCCGGGCGGCGGAGATTGCCCCGTCCTCGCCGTCGACGCCGGCTTGGTAGGGGGACACGACGGCGCCCTTGAAAATTTCCATCTTCGGGTCGAGCGCGGTGATCCGGGTCGAGAGGATCCCGCCGGTCAGGCTCTCGCCCGCCGCGACGGTCAGGCCGCGCGCGCGCAGCATGCCCAGCACGACCGATTCCATCGTCTCGTCGTCATAGCCGAAGATGTGATCGCCGATCTGCTCACGGACGAGTTCGACCTCGGCAGCGATGATCTTCTCCGCCGCCGCGTGGCTGTCGGCTTTTGCGGTTACCCGGACCTTGATGCCCTCGATCCCGCTGGCCTGAAAGGCGATCGTGGCGTGGCCGCTCTCGTCGAGGGAATCCACATGGTCGGCCAGGGTCTCGGCCAGCGCGGATTCGCCGTAGCCCCAGGTGCGGATAACCCGCGAATGGATGATCGACGTCTCGCCCGAGCGGCGGCGCAGATCGTCCAGCACGGTGCCTTCCATCATCTCGCGCATCTCGTGGGGCACGCCCGGGACGGCGTAGATGACCTTGTCGACGCCATCGACTGTCACCGGGCAGACCAGCCCCGGCGCGGTGCCCGGCATCTGGGCGATGGTCGTCGCCCCCGCGGGCACGTCGGCCTGGCGCAGATTATTCTCCGGCATGGGCCGGCCGCGGCCTTCGAAGATGTCGCGGATATGCGCCGCGATCATATCGTCGCGGACCATCTCGGCCCCCATGATCTTCGCGATCACGTCGCGGGTGATGTCGTCCTGGGTCGGGCCCAGCCCGCCGCAGCAGATCACGGCGTCGGAACGTTCCAGCGCCTGGCGGATGGTCGCCTCCATGCGCCCGAAATTATCGCCGACCTTCACCTGATAGAGGGAATCGATCCCGATCAGGGCGAGCTGTTCGCCGATCCAGGAGGAGTTGGTGTCCACGATCTGGCCGAGCAGCAGCTCGGTGCCGACGGCCACGACTTCACAACGCATGGGAATACTCGCTTTTCAGGATGGTGCTTATACGGGCATGGGCGGCAGGCCGCCTTCGCGCAGCGCGCGCTCGTAAACCGGGATGTCGATGACGGGCTGCGGGGCGCCCGCCTGGCCGAACATGTCGGAGATCCAGCCCCGGTGATAGGCGCCGTGGATCGCCAGATGGGTCAGGCACATGGCGCGCGAGAGCGAGCCCGTGTTGCCGCCGATCAGCTCGTAATCGACGATCTCTTCGAGGTCCTCGGCGGAGAGCCCGTCCACATAGTCCTGCAGTGTTTTGTCCATCGCCCGGCGCGCGGCCCAGAGTTCGTCGAGATTGTCGATCTCGACGTCGCGCAGGGTCTTGTAGTCGTGGGATTGTCGTTGCATGTGGCCGAGCCAGATGCGGTCCACATTGAGTAGGTGGTGCATGCTCACGAAGATGGAAACCAGCGGCGTCGGCCGCTCCTTCTTCACCTCCTCGGGCGGCAGCTCGGAGACCTTCTGGTACATCTCCTCGTTGGCCCAGGCGTTGAAATCGATCAGCGTGCGCAGATAGGTCTTGTCGTGCATTGGTGTTGCTCCCTCGGCATGCAGAATACGCTGCGGTGCCCTGTCCCCACAATGCGTCATGCGCGGGTGGCAATCGTGGGCGGGTCAAATACCCGCCGTCAATATCACCGTCATGCCCGGACTTGATCCGGGTATCTCCCCGACATCGCGCAGGAGATACGCGGGTCAAGCCCGCGTATGACGATTTGTAGAGTAGGCGACACCGAATGCGTAGGGGCGGGTTTCAAACCCGCCCGTCGGCCTTCAACCTCGCCTTGAACGCCCGGTCGCGCTTGATCGCGGTCTCCCGGCGCAGGGCGTCGCCATGGGGCAGGGGGCCTTCGGTGTGGATCACGGCCCAGGGGCCGCGTCCGCGGGTGAATTTCGCGCCGTTGCCGTCATTGTGGGCGGCGAGCCGCGCGTCGATATCCTTGGCGATGCCGGTGTAGGTGGTGCCAGCGTCGTTGCGTAGCACATAGACGAAGAAATCCGCCTGCGAGTTTTCGGCTGCCATGGGACTAGTAATGGGGCGGCGGCGGTTCGTCCGGGCCCTCGCCGGGCGCCGTGTCCTCGACCCGCAGCATCCGGTCGGTCAGCCGCCGGACCTGCTCGCGGAACAGGTCGAGCATCCGGGACTGCTCGGCGACCACCCCGGACAGCTCATCGAGCGTGTGTTCCTGCTGGGCGAGGCGCGATTCCAGATCGGCGATTTTGTCGGCGTCGGACATGGGGTGAATCTATCAGGGGTTTGTGAGTCCCGTCGCGGGCGGGTCGCAGACCCGCCCCTACAGGCGATGTGTTCCAGGATGTAGGGGCGGGTTTCAAACCCGCCCGTCTGGCGCGCAGCACCGTCACAATGGTTGCCGTCTGGCATGACGGGAATGGAACCCGGTCCGTCTCCGTTCAGCCGACGGTAAATTGTCCCATCATGCCGGCGTCTTCATGCTCGAGGATGTGACAATGGAACATGTAGGGGGTCTCGGGAGTGGAGGTGTGGTCACACCGCACGAGTATCCGCGCCTCGCCCTCCACCAGGACCACGTCCTTGAGGCCCGTTGAATCGAACGCGACGTCCTGGCCTCCATTGTGGAGAACCTGAAACGAAGTGCCGTGAACATGGAACGGGTGCCTCATTTCTGCAGCCCGGATGGTCCAGAGTTCGGTTTCTCCGCGGTTCATGGCGATGTCGATCCGGTCCATGCTGAATGCGCGGCCGTTGATCCCCATGGACCCTGCTGGCCCGGCGGACGGCTGGCCGCCACGCTGCATCCCGGGGCCGCGTCCGTCTGCATGCATGTTCAGCACGAGGTCACGGGTCCGGACCGGTTCGCCGAACTGCGGGCGGGGTGCGCCGGGAAAGGAGTCGGGAATTTTGCCGGCTGCGCGTGGTTTTCCGTGGGGCTCGAACGAGAGAATTTCGAACTCGCCCGGTTTTCCCCTGGGGAATTGCACAGGGTCGTCCCCAAGCATCTGACGCATCATGGCCGGCATGTTCCGGCCCATCGGGTTGTTGTGGTCGGGCCCGCTCAGCAGCGTGACCCGCTTGCCATCACTGAAGTCGACCAGAATTTCGGCCCTTTCGGCGGGTGCCAGCTGTATCGATGTCCGCGGCACGGGTTTCGGGAGCAGGCCGGCTTCGCTCGCGACCTGGTGGAACGCGCGTTTGTCGGAGAAGCGCAACAGATAGGTTCTGGCGTTGGAACCATTGAGGAGACGCAGGCGTACGAGACCCATCGGAGGTGCGGCGACCGGGCGAATGGCGCCATTGACGAGAATGCTGTCGCCGCGAAATCCGATCATCCGTGCGGGTCCACGGTTCGCATAATGGAACGCACCGTTCTCGCGAAAGGCGCGGTCCTGAATAATCAGCGGTAGATCATCGACACCGTAATTGGCGGGCAGGCCGCTGTCGGGCGCGGAGGGGTCGTCGACGATGATCATACCGGCGAGGCCCTGGTAGACCTGTTCCGCTGTGCGGCCGTGCACGTGCGAGTGGTACCACAGCGTCGCCGCCGGCTGATCGATCGGCATTTCCACGGACCATTGGCGCTCGGGTGGTATCTGAAGCTGTGGCCCGCCGTCGAGGATGGCGGGCACATGCAGGCCGTGCCAATGGCTGGTTATTGGCGTGTTGAGACGGTTGCGTACGTTGACGCGGGCCAGCGCGCCACGGCGGAACCGCAGGGTCGGGCCGAGGTAGGGCTGACTGAATCCGAGCGTTGGTGTTGAGAGGCCCGGAAGGAAAGTCGAGGACCCCGCGATCGCGTCGAGGGTGATGGGTGCGCCATGTGTCTCCATGACCGGTGGGACGGGAAGGGCGCGCCCGGCCATATCGGCATGGGTCAGACGAGTCAGCATCGGTGTCGCAGCGACCGTCGCCAGTCCGGCGAGAAAGGTGCGCCGGGAGGAAGTTGTCATGTTCACGGCTTCCATGTTGTTCCATGCGCTGGCGGGACCCGCGCGTCATGCTGCGTGAACGCTACACCTTCTGGTAACTGGAGGGTCAACAGCGCAGTTGGACTTGGCGGGAACCTGACCGATGCGGGCGGGTCGTAGACCCGCCCCTATAGGCGATAGGTATCTAGGTGTAGGGGTGGGTTTCAAACCCGCCCGCGATTCCGCGTTACCGCCCCAGCACCGTCACCACGGTCGCCGCTTCCTCTATGCCGAAGAAGCCGCCGCCGTTTTCCGCCGCCGCGATTCGGGCGCCCTCGACCTGGCGCTTGCCGGCCTCGCCGCGCAGCTGGGTGACCAGCTCGTGGATCTGGATCGCGCCCGTGGCGCCGATCGGGTGGCCTTTGGACAGCAGGCCGCCGGACGTGTTCACGGGAATCTTGCCGCCGAGCCTGGTCTCGCCGCGCTCGGCAAGCGCGCCGCCTTCGCCGCGTGCGCAGAAGCCCATATTCTCGACCTGTACGATCTCGGCATAGGCCGACGCATCATGCACCTCGGCCACGTCCACGTCCCCGGGGCCGACGCCCGCCTGCTCGTAGGCGCGTGTCGCGGCCATGCGGCCGATATGGTGGTCGAAATCGTCCGGGTCCCGGTCCATGCCGCTGACCACGGCCGTGCCGAGAACCTTGACCGCACGTGCCTTGTCGAACCGGTCGAGCGTGTCGCCGGTACACAGCACCAGCGCACCCGCACCGTCGGACAGGGGCGCACACATGGAGCGGGTGAGCGGCCAGGAGATCAGCCGGTCGGCCATCACCTCGTCGACGGAGAAATCCTTCTGATACTGGGCCAACGGGTTGAGGGTCGAGTGGAAGTGGCTCTTGGATGCCGCCGCCGCGATCTGGCGCTGGGTCGTGCCGAAATGCTTCATGTGCTGGCGCGCCAGCGCGGCGTAGATATCCATGAACACGCTGCGCTCACCGGAGTCTTCGCCGGCCTCGGGCGGCAGGGCGAGGCCTTCGCCGAGCGACAGGAGCCGCGCCTCGGTCTCCTCTTGCGTGTGCACGTCCCAGCCGCCGCGAAACGCCTGGAACATCAAGTCACGCTTCTCGGGGTAGAACATCTTCTCCGACCCGGCGACCAGCGCCACCCCGGCCATGCCTGCCTTGAGATAGGCGTAGGCCTGGTTCAGCCCCGTCGACGACGAACAGCAGGCATTCTCCACATTCACGATCGGGATCGACTGGAAGCCCATGGTGCGCAGCGCGCATTGCCCGCGCACCGTGTTCTGGCCCTCCATCATCCCCTGGCGGGTGTTGGAGAACCATGCGGCCTCGATATCCTCGAGTTTCGCGCTCGCGTCGGTCAGCGCCGTGTTCACCGCGTCGTCGGTGAGCTGCTTGACGCTCTTGTCGGGAAACTTGCCGAGCGGCGTCATGCCGATGCCGACGATGTAGATGTCCGTCATGGTCGCGTTCCTTGTTGGGAGCGGGAATATTGCCCGGTTGTGAGGGCGGACGCCACATTTGGTGGATGTATGCTCGCCCTGTAAGACCGCTGTGGCCCCCTCTACCGCGAGGTGATCGCAACGCCTAAACTGGCCCGAACAGGGGGAGAGTTTTCATGCCGGTACGTATCGGGGCCGTGTCGCCCATGGACAACGCGATGGACGCCATCGGCGAGGCCTTCGCCGAGCTGTGGCCCGAGGCCGAGCTGTTCCATGTGCTCGATGAATCCCTCTATCTTGATTTCGCGGGCGGCAAACCTCAGACGGAAGAGACCGGCGAGCGGGTCTCCAAGCTGCTGCATTACGCCGCCGACTGCAAGGCCGACGGCCTGCTGTTCACCGGCTCGGTGTTCGGGCGCTGGGTCGAGGCCGCGCGGGCGGACATGGACATCCCCTGTCTGACGTCTCACGAGGCGATGATCGAGGAGGCGTTCACCCATGGGTCGCGCCTCGGCATCCTGACCACCGCGCCCGGATCGCTTAAATGCCTGGTCGAGGACATCGATCGCTATTCCAAGGATCACGGCAAGCCGGTGACGATCACCGACCATATCGAGGACGCCGCGCGCCCGATCATCCTGGCGGGCGACGTCGAGACCCACGACCGGATGGTCGCGGCCGCCGCCGACAAGATGACCGACTGCGATTGCCTGATGCTCGGCCAGTTTTCCATGACCGGCGCGATCAGCCGGTTCACCGACATGCCCGACCGGCCGGTGCTGACCTCGGCCCACACGGCGGTGCGCAAGCTCCAGCGGCTGCTGGGCTAGAGACCGTCCCATGTCGAATATACGTATTGGCGTCGTGTCGCCCACCGAGGTGGCGTTTCCCACCGTGCGCGCGGCGTTCGCGGCGCTCTGGCCCGAGGTGGAGATCGCCTGCTAGCTCGACCAGTCCCTGTATCTCGACTTCATCAACGACGACATGACGGTGCCCGACCCCATGCCTGATGCCGCCTACGCGCGCATCGCATCGGTCCTGCGCTACAGCCGGGATTGCCGGGTCGATGGCATTATCTTCTGCGGTTCGGTGTTCGGCCGGCTGGTGGAGGCCGGGCGCGCGGGTCTCGATGTGCCGGTGCTGACGTCCTATGAAGGGATGATCGAGGCCGCCTTCGCCAACGGCCCGCGCATGGGCATCCTGGCAACGACGGCGGGCACGGTGGAGTGTCTGTCGGGCGATATCGAACGCTATGCCGCCGCCCACGGCCTGGATTACACGCTCACCGGGAAGGTCGCCGAGGGCGCGTTCGAGACCCTCATCAACGGCGACCGCCCGGGCCATGACGACATCGTCGTGGCGGCGGCGCAGACCATCACCGACTGCGACAGTCTGCTGCTCGGCCAGTTCTCCATGGGGCTGGTGCCGGAGAAGATCATACCGGTTGCCGGCCGCCCGGTGCTCACCGCCCCGCATACCGCCGTTGCGAAAATGCGTGCGCTGCTCGATGCCTGATCGCGTTACGGTGTCCGGATGACCACACCGACCAGCCTGCGCATGACCCCCGTCGAATGGGTGTTGCTGTTTATCCTCGGCGGGCTGTGGGGCGGCACCTTCTTCTTCAACGCCATCGCCATCCCCGAGATACCGCCGCTGGTCGTCATCCTGTTTCGCGTCGCACTGGCCGCGGTGATCCTCTGGGTTGTGGTGCTGGCCAGCGGCATCAAGGTGCCGTGGGACGCGTCGAGCTGGATCGCGCTGCTCATCATGGCGGGGCTGAACTCGGCATTGCCCTTCTTCCTGATCGCCTGGGGGCAGGTGCATATCGCCAGCGGGCTGGCGTCGATCATGATCGGGACGACGCCGCTGTTTGCGGTCGTGGCGGCGCATTTCATGACCAGCGACGAGCGCATGACCCCCGGCAAGGTGCTGGGCGTGGTGGCCGGCATGGTCGGGGTGGTGGTGCTGATCGGACCGCAATTCCTGGGTGAGATCGGCAAGGATCTGATCGCCCAGCTGTCGGTCCTGGGGGCGGCAATCTGTTATGCCTTCTCGGCGATCTATGGTCGGACCTTCGCCAAGCGGAAGATGCCGCCGATGATGGTGGCCACCGGGCAGATGACCATGGCGACATTCCTGCTGCTGCCGTTCGCGCTGATCATCGACCGGCCGTGGGAACTGGCGAACCCCAGCCTGCCGGCCTGGGGGGCGGTCATCGGGCTGGCGGTCCTGTCGACATCCTTCGCCTATCTGATCTTCTTCCGGATCCTCGCGCGGGCCGGGGCGGTCAACATCCTGCTGGTGAACTTTCTGGTGCCGGTCAGCGCGATTCTGCTCGGGGTCGGCATTCTCGGCGAGGTGCTCACCACCGAACAGGTTGTGGGCATGGCATGCATCGCACTGGGCCTCGCCCTGATCGACGGCCGGCTGTTTCAACGCAAGTCGAAGGCATAGGCGTCCTAGTCGCCGCGGCTGCCATGTTCGGACATCCGGGTGAGCCAGCGCGCACGGTGTCGTGGATTCTCCGCCCCGATCGAGCCGATCACGCTTTCGCGGATAGGGCCGACGCCACAGAACTTCAGAATATTTCGTTCGAGACTGCGCAGGCTGTGGGCGCCATAGAACCACCGGTAGACGAGAGCCGGCATCCCCATCGTCACAACAATCCGCGCGGTTCGGCCCGTTAAAAGTTTCTTCCAGGCAGTTACGGATTCGAATTCGATCGCGAAACCAGGACGAATTGCCTGTTCCAGAAATCCCTTGAGCAGGGCGGGCATGGTCCCGAGCCAGAGGGGATAGACGATGACGAGATGCTCGGCCCACTTGATGTCGTCCTGCGCCTCTTTGATCTCGTCCGGCGCGCTGTCGTCTTTGAATTCCGCCTCTGTGCGCAGCAGGGGGAAATCGAGGTCGGCGACGGTGATAAGGCGCACCTCATGGCCGGCACCTTGTGCACCCGTCGCGTAGGCGTCGGCGAGAGCATGGCAGAAATGCCCGCCGGCCGGATCCGGATGGCCCTGGATGATCACGATGCGCCGAAACATCCCTTGGTTCCCGTTCGATTGTGGTGAGGACCATCAATCTGGGGTCGGAGCCCGCCCGGCGCATTGACAGAGGTCAGTCGATCCGAATGATCCGGAAACCATCGCCATCGCGCCCGACCCGGCACATCGAATACGGGTCGGGGAAATGGGCCGGCAGCAGGGCGTGGCCGTGCTCGGCCGCATCTTCGAGGAGATTCCGGCGCGTTGCCCGCGCGGCGTCCTGATCCTCGCAGGCGTAGGTGTTGACGTCCGGATACACCATCTCGAGCGGCGAATGCATGATGTCGCCGCAGAATATGCCGGTCTCGCCGCCGCTTGCGGCGCGCA